>BNJU01000313.1_pt1 | contig 210056 bp, 289 predicted proteins | sample 8539281 | NCBI WGS metagenome assembly BNJU01 (sample SAMD00202456, study PRJDB9452) | human saliva metagenome | isolation source: human saliva | place: Japan | reverse complement strand
CAACTGTCAACGGTAATTGCGCTTGCTGTTCCGGAATATCTTGATATCCCAATAAAAAAACTCAGGGTGTTTATCGGATCCCCAATAATGTTTAAATTGAATATCTTGGATATCTTCTGCTGCAATTCTCTTTTTAATGGTGGTAGCCAGGACTTGCGACCTTTGGAAGTTGTAGGGATTCGAATACACGCTTCGCTTCTTGAACGACCGCATCCAATTGCGTTGGCAATCGTTTCTGGTTGCCGCTATCATCTAATCCACTTAAGTCTTTATTGATTGCTTCATACTGTCCATTATCTTTAATGGCATACACTGTAGTATCTCGGTGTGTAGAACGTACCGCTTCTGGTTCATAATCGGCTCCACTCAAGCACTCTGGAATAATTCATAGATTTCATTATTCCCAACTTGTAAGTATCCTCGACCTGTCTGCGTAATTTCTGCAGCATCAGGCGTTTTAATAATTTCACGCGAATCGGCCACATCTTGTACTTTCAATGCAATCTTAAACTTCGAGTTAGACCAGATTTGATCATCGACTACGCCGCTTGGTTTTTGAGTCGCTAAGATTAAGTGAATTCCGAGCGAACGTCCGATACGTGCTGCAGATACTAATTCTTTTCATGAAGTCAGGTTGGTTCATTTTCAATTCTGCGAATTCATCCGAAATCAAGAATAAATGAGGCATTGGCTCAGTGGCTACACCCTCTTTAAATAATTTCATGTACTGATTAATATGGTTTACATCATATTCTGCAAATAATCGTTGACGTTTCTTCAATTCCGCCTGAATAGACACTAAGGCACGATTGGCTTGTGCGACATCTAGGTTGGTAATCGCTCCAACTAAGTGCGGTAAGTCCGCAAATAGGTTCGCCATCCCCCCACCTTTGTAGTCAATCAATAGAAACGCGACTTCATATGGATGGAAATTCACCGCTAATGAGGCAATATACGACTGTAAGGTTTCAGATTTCCCTGATCCTGTTGTCCCTGCCATTAGTCCGTGAGGTCCATGCGCTTTTTCATGTAAATTCAGCATTAATAATTCATCACGGCCACGTAGCCCTAACGGTACTGCCATTGTTTGATACGTATCATTTGTTGCCCAACGATGATTCATATCTAATGCTTCTACGGAATCGACACCATACATCTCTAGGAATGTGACACTATCTGGAATCGCGTTTCGTAATGTTTGAACATGTGTCACTTGAGCCAAGTCTCTTGCGAATTGTTCCTTGGCTTCAGTGGATAACTTCTCAAATGTCACAAACGGTTTATCCATATATTCACCATTATGGAGGCGTAATGTTCCTTGACGATTTCCTTTGAAATCCACAACAGTGTTTACATGTTCTGGTAGGCTTTCAATCACATCTTCTACAAATAGATAGCTAATTCCAAGATGTGATAAATCTTCATTGATAAACTCCATAATATTATGGTCTAGCATTAGCGATAAATCCGTAATCACAAATACATAATGAGGAGTAAAAGTCAGTTGCTTATTAGTTCCTGCTTGTTCAGCCGCTTGTTTGCGTTCTTTGATCATTTGATAGAGCGACGTTAACAATTGATCACGACTACGTTGATGGTATACAAAACTACGACAATTAAACTGTTGGAGTTTCATATGCGGTAACCAACGACTCCATTCCCACAATGGGAGTTCCTCTTCACGAAACACTGGAACAAATTGCACATCATGGTAACTATGGAAAGTCGCCAACTGAATAATCGCTTGTTGAACTTGCTCGATAACTGTTCGACGAGAACCGATATATCCTGTAGGGGCCGATAACAAATCATTAGTAATAGGTAGGTTTTCCAAGTATTGATAATGAGCTACTAATTCCGTTACTTGTTCATTGATGGCTTCATTATATTCTGTTAGCTCAGATTTTTTATAATCCACTTTAAAACTTGGAATGATTTTTCCTGTTCCTAGACGGTACGTTAAAAAGTCAAAGTGATGTGGCGTCTTTTTCATAGAGACGTCTATCCGTCACCTTCGCCATTTCCATTACAGCGTCAACAGATGGATAGTGATAATTTAACGCTTCTTCCTGCTCTTTAGATAAGTCATAAAGCTCTTTATATTTCTCATTCAGATACGCTTTATAGTTCTCCATCTTTTTCGCTTTCAGACGTTTATTTTGTTTTTTGTCTGAGAAGAAACTGTGGACTGAGGTGATTAAAGTAATCACCGACATCCCCATCATCATAATCATCATTCCGCCATTTCCTGTAAGAAAAATGCGTTGCCACCGTAAGCCCAATCATCGCAAGCGGCATGATAATTAATTTTAATAGCGATTGCTTCTGCATATTATCTTCAGTTGGTGGCGCTAAGATGCTCACCACATCATCTGGCTCACGTAAAACGAATCGAGGTGAACGGTGAAAATCACTCGTCTTATCCTCTGGCGTATCTTCAAAATCTAACTGAACAAGAGCTGTCTCGATTGGCTCGATACTAGCGATAAAAAAACTTTTTGCCCTTGAATTCTAATAAAATAGCCACTCGTAGAAAAATAGATAATCTCCTTCACTCATCTGTGCAGGAGTTGTTACCAACTGCCCATTCAAGAACACCTCTTTATCAGATACAATTTCATATCCAGTAGCGTTTTGCTTGAATCAATAATTCCTGGCTTTGAGCAATGCTTACTGCATGCAGTTCATCGGACCAATGGTTAAAGGCTCTTTTGTTAGTAACGTTTGTAGGCTATATTGAAAAACAAATAATTCTGCAACAATCTCATTACTGAATGGAAGGCTATGTTTTCCGTTCGTGTAAATACGGTCCGCAAACGACACTTGTCCATTTTTCACGATTAACTTATCTGCAAATGCATTTTCCACAACAAAATCATCACTTAGATGAGTTCCCACACGGTAAGCTCTCTCTTTTGAAATGTCGTAGATGGTGTTATCTATCTTAATTAAACAAATCATTTACTGCCTCCGTATTAATTTTTCTTTTCGTTTTTGTTGTGTTGGTAAATATTGTTTCTTTAACTCTTCCAATTTACCTTTATAACGGTTAATTTCCTCTGTACGTTTTTCAGACGTTAAGTTTGGATCACGTTGAACGTCATCAATTTTTCTTCGTCAAACTGTACATTAACAATTGCGGATCATCTAAATAACTCGCAATATCCATTGCTTCATCCACTTTATTTTTGACCGATGAGTACCCAATATCTTAGGTAATCTTCGTTTGTTTGTGCTGTCATTTTTTTCCAAGCACTTCTTTTTGTTCATTCGTTAGTGATTCTGTCATAATCACTGAATACGCTACTAATATACTTATCTTCGGCAGAAAGAGATTTACTATCGATTGATTTTACATTCGTTACCACTTGTGAATAATCTTTTTCAATAAACGATAAACGAAGGTTGGCAATTTGCGTTTGCTTTGGTTGTACCACAAACAAATTGAAAGCCAGCACGGCTGCCAATACTACTGCAATGACACCTGATAAAAATCCCCACCAGTTTCCACATAAAAAGTTTCCGTTGAGGTACGCGCACCATTTCTTTGGCTACCCGTTCTCTTTCATAGTCTAGATGCTCTTGCATTTTTTCTAGTACTTCTGAAATCGATTGAGCTGCAATAATCTCTTCACAGAATTTATGTCCTTTGTAAAATTCTAATTTCCCTTGAGATAATTCTGTAAACTTAGATTTTGAATCTAGCGTTGCTACAATCATTGATTGGTACTGCTTCAAAAAAATTTATCTTCAGACAATCCTTCATAAGGAGGTACTTGTCCTTTAATTCCGCGAAAAACAATTTTTGCGATTCCATCTTGTGTAAACACTACATTTTCTGGCGAAAGTGAGTATGTATATACACTTTCCTCTAATGGCGTAAATAATTTCCCTACATTAATTAAGTAACGAAGACGTTCTTCTAATGGTAATGGATAGATTTTTTTCGAATTCTTCTGTATTTGCTGTATCCGCATGAATCATATAAGAACTTTCAACTTCTTCAATCGTCAATGGAACAGCTTCTGGAATGGGCACTTGCAACAGCGTTAACGCCATAGCTACATTCCCTTTGAATTCTTCCTTTGTAACTTCAACACTTCTCACTTTTATTCTCTCTCTTTCTATAAAGTTTCAACGATGAATTGGACTCCATCACGTAAAGTTCCAACATCTTCGATTCGTTGCAACGCTGTTAGGACTACTCCTTTATCATGTACACGGATACTAGGACTAACAACATTCAATTCTAATTGATAAGCTTTGTGCAACAATATGTAATAATTCCTTCATGCTAATGCCTACTGGAACTCGTAAATCATATTGTCCATATGCAAACTTTCTTAAATCTAACGTTAAATTAATATACATATTATGCATGATGTGTTTTCCTTTTCTTCAAAAATTGATAAATCGATATCCCGCTCATTAATAATCCTAATGCAATGAATCCAACCATTGTTAATGGCGACGTCTTTTCTTCTGGTCTTAACTTCACTCCCTTATTAGGAGTGGTTGCTGACTGCGATAAGAAGAATTGATCTGTTTCAATCGGATTTAGTTTTTGAGAGTCTGTCGATAAAAAAAGAAGAGCCTTATCTTGCGTTTCAGATAATGACTCTTCTGCCTGTTGTTTTGAAATCATTTGAGACAAAGAGGCATCAAACAGTTGTTTCAGTGTTATGTCTTGTTCGAAATAAGTTTGCTCATTTACATTCGTTTGGACAGGAACATCCACATTGATTTTTAACGAACCGTCTTGAGCCCATACTTTGCCCGTGAGGACAACCATCATGCCAAGTACAATCATTATGACTTGACTGATTTTTTTCATTGTCTACTCCTTATTATGTTGTTGATAATGTAGCATGCTTCCAACAAATCCAATGACTCCAATAACAGAAATTGCTGCTGTTGAAATCCATGCTGTTGGTTGCTGATTAATTACTGCATGTAACATATTTTCTGCAGGAACGAATGGTGTTAAATACGCTAATACTGGTGAAACATTTCCATAATACGTATCAAATAATTGTCCCAATGCGATAACGTAAATGACGATGAACCCTAAACTAATTAATAATCCATAGGCTTTTAGCCATGACATTAACGCATGGTGCATGAAAAATAGCACTTACAGCAATTAGAATTGCCATTCCAATGAGTGCAAATAATTGCTCTGCTGGTAAACTCAATTTCACACCTACCACAATACTTACTAAGGCGCCAATACCTGCCCCAACACCTGCTAGTAAAACTAAAGGTAAGAGATGTGATTTTGATTCATTAGATAGATAACGATTTGTGTCCAGTAATTGCCAATTGCCGTGTTGTAACATGTATACAAATGCAAGAGTCATCATCGCAATAATCAATACCATTAAGACTCCTGTACGATTATCCGTATGTTGACGTGAAGTGTCTGCTCCGCGTCCGTCTGCTAATGTTCCATCAATTGGATGAGATAGGTAATCATAGACTAATGTATTTGTATTGTTTCCAGACTCTGTATTAGACATTACTTTCGTAAATTCGTTCAAGAATGCCGTGTTCGATTCGAATTCTTTGTTCATCACTTTGTCCATTGATTCGACAGCATTCTTGTACTCAGTCCCTTTTGTTTCAAGAGTTTTCACCTCATCGTTTAATCGGCTATATTCTTTTCGAATAGTTTCAGCCACTTGTTGATGAGACTTTGTGTTATCCATCAATGTACGACTTGCTAACATTAGCGTTGATAAGTCTTTGTTCATTGATAGACTCACCTGTTAAATCAGTGTTATCACGTTTTTCTGAATCTACAAAAATCGGTTTACTTTCAAGAGTTTCTTTAACTTTTTGAGTTTCCGTCACGATTCTTGTAATTTCGGCATTTACATCCTGCATTAACTTTTTGATAAGCATTCATATTTTTTTCTTTAAAGTAGCTACATCCGTTGAAAGTGTCGCAACTCGTGTGTTCAATTCTTCTGGAATCACAAGTTTTTCTTTAATATCACTTGTTAATGTATTCGTTACTAGATCGACTAAGATTTCATCTAGATTTTCAAACGCCAACTGCGCATATAATGAATCTCTCGCTGGCTGTTTAGGATTTGCTCCATTGTTTGAATATAAGTCTAATCCATAAACGGCCTTCACTTGACCTGCAAAAATCAAGATACGCTTTTACATCATTAAATACGGCTGTAGAAATTTCTCCTAAGAATGCTTTGGAATCTGTGAAAACAGTACGTGCATCACTACCGCTATACGTTCTTTGGATTGCTTGAGAACTAGTATTCACCGTTAGAGTTGCTCCATCTAGCGGAGTTAGTGTATCGAATTTTTAGAGTCGCATTCCCTGAGGCTTGATAATTATTAAACGCCTCAATCACTTTATTGGATTGTTGAATACTACTATTTAATGAAGCAATATTATTTAATAATGCTTGTTTTTGTTCATCGCTAAGATGAGCAATTGATTCTTCAGTCACAACATTAATTTTCGATAAGATTGGCGCAAACCAACTATCGCTTGCGACCGATCCACCATTGTATTTCAATTCATAATCTACACGTAATTGCTTCGCAGAAGCATTATACCCTGAAGTCACTTCCACAGAATTCCCATTTTGTGAGAATGAGGCTCCTTGACCATTAATGCGTAAACTTTGAACACTGTAACGACTATCAACGGCTAGAGTGATTTTCTTAATGTTACCAGCAATATCATTCACAGCAATCTGTCCTGAAATTACTTTGTTTTTAATGTCATTTTCTTTATTGCTAACAAAAAGTATCTTGGTTACTTGTTTGTGTTGTTGCTGATGGATTTAGTTTTTGAATAAAATGAACCGTATTTTTTAGAAACTGTTTATCTGCAGCTGATAATGCCATACGATCAATAGTAGCATCATCATAAAGCGTCATCTGTTGAGCGCTTGAAATAAACTTCTTATCAATATTATTACGTAACTCGAAACCATTAACCCTAGTGTTTTTCTTTTGTTTGGTTACTATTATCAGCAAATGAGTCTGCTACTGCTTGCTTGATTTTTGCTTTATAGGTTGTATTTAAATAAGTACTAATTTCTTCGTTTCTCTTCTTAATATCCTCAACGAATTCATTCAAACGTTTATTTAACTCATTTGAGTTTGCTAATACTTGATTCAAAATCTTGTCCGTTGCTTAATTCTGGAAGCTTTTGTCCATTTACTTCTTTGCATAATTTTCAACGGATCCGTCACCGTCATGCTAGAAATGCCTTTATCATAAACTGCTAATTCATTTTCTCGTTTTAGCAATCGATTGAGCCCATGCGTCTTGCAACTCCTTAATTTTAGCAATTTCATTTTCATATGTTTTATCTACGGAAATAATTTGTGTGAACGATGCATTTGAATTCTGAATGATTGTATTAAATCCATTCATTACTTCTGCTGCATTATTCGATGAACTAGAAATTCCTTTAAATTCTTGAGAATATTGCATCAACGGTTCTAAAAGCCCAGTTTGAAATTGGTCAACCGTATCTCCTTGATTTTTTACAACTCCAGAAACTTGTTTCTGAGCATTTTTCAAGTTGGCGATTACGCTACTAAAATAAATGCGAATAAGATCTTGGTTGAATGCCTGCTTTAATGACGATACTGCCTCTTCTGCTTGTTTCACTAAAACTTGTTTATCGGCATTTACTTTATATTGGAACAATGCACGTTTTGGCGCTGTTGCTTCTAACGAAAGGGCGTCTTGTGAAAAATGACTTGGTAAAATCACCATCACTTGATAGTTCCCATTTTCTAACCCTTTTTCAGCTGTCGAACGAGACACCGTTTCAACTTTGTACGGAGTTGTTTTTGCAAATGATTCAATTAAGATGTTTGCAACTGTTACTTTGTCTCCATTATAGTTTGTCCCACTATCTTCATTCACAACAGCAATAGTGACATCACTTTTAGCTGTTTGCGAGTCTTGAACTGACGTCGAACGATTTGTATTTTGTGGTTTCACCACTCCGAATAATGATAATAATAATACCGCTATTAAAAGAACTCCTGAAAAACAGGAAGACTTTCTTATGTTTCATTTTCTTCTCCTTCAAATTTTTAAAAAGAAAAAAAGGCGGGATGCTCTCCCACCTTCTTAGGATAGATGGTCTATCCATTATCCATTAGTTTAATCCGAATTTTTGAGATAAAAGCTTGGTCATGCTCTTCCATTGCACGAGCAGCTCCAACTAACTGAACGTTGATTTGTTCTAATAATTCAGCAAATTCTTTTACTTTTGGTTTTAATTCGTTAAATTGTCTATCAAAACCTTGGAAAGCTTGTCCTTCCCATTCAGCTGCTAATGTTTGTTGTAAAAGCAGATAAATTAGATAAGATTCCATTTACTTCGTTTTGAAGCTTTGCTATATTCACGAGCACGTGTTTGTAACGTCTCTGGAGAAACTTTAATTTGTCCCATTTTAATGAACTCCTTCAGTTATAATATTGATTTTTTTGTTACATTTCGATAGTATCACATTCTACAAATAATTAGCAATATAAAAATAAAAACTTCACGTCGTGTATTAACGTTATTTCTAGTAATATGTACTCTCATTAATTTTGAAATACTATCTAAAAATGTATATTACTATTAGATAATTCTTTCCAGCTTTTCGTTTTTCTTGAGCAATACCTTTTTGTATCGCTTCAGAAAAAAATTACCTTTAACATCCTTATCTACAGCATTTTTTTAATATGTGCTATTTCAGTATATGTTTTTGAATATTGAGCATACTCTTTAGCCACTTGATATTTTTAATCTATTACGTTTTCCCAATTTCGTGGGTGCATAAAAACGATCTTATCACCTGCCTTTCTAAGGATTTTTCTACCTCGAGTAATATTTCACTAGTATATTGTACTGCTTCTCCCATTAAATTTTGATAAGCATTTTCGACTGTCTCCCAAACTTGAGTTGCTAGTGACCCTATTTCCATTCTATCCTCATCTTCTAATCTATGAATTTCTATTTGTAAATCTTCCATCTCTTCTGATTTCTTTTCGAAGCTTTGTCTTATACTCCAGTTGGATTTTTCAGATTCTCTGTCTAATAAGTTTAGAGTTCTATAAAATTTTTCATCATTCGCTTCATAATATAATTGGAATAATTGACTCATTTTTTTCGTAGTCCACTACTTGATCTTCATTATTCTTTAATCCCTGCACTGAAAACCTGATATTTTTTTGTTCTAACATATTAGCAAGTTCTCTTCTGAAAGAATTAACTCTTCTTGTTTTTTTCTTCTATTTTAGATAATTCTTTTTCTCCTCATTTTTTTATCTCATCAATTTCAGTACAGATTTTTTTCTTAACCTACTCTGTAAATTCCCTTTTGGTCCATATTTTATCTCTATCCTTCGACAAATAAATTAGATAACTCTTGATCTTTTTCAACTAATTCTGCAATACCATCATCAATTAGCCTTCTTAACGTATCAAAAGATTCTGCAATTTCAAGAGCTGTTTGTATTTTTTTATTACTGAACTCTTCAATATCACCAACAATAGAGTCATAATGAACTCCTTGTTCATAATACACTGCCTTTACTTCCTCAGCTGATAATTTAAAATTAGCTGGAACCATGGAAAGTTCTTTATATATTTCATTCGCTTTCTGGCTTCCTTTTGTTTGAGAGCGTTTAAACGATTCTATAGCTACATTATTAGCTTTCACAATCTCTCCGGATAATAATTGAGCCTGAAGTGCATCCAAATAAATCCACTGACTTTTTGTCACCCCAGATATACCTTCTCGACTAGAACTAATAAATTGCCTTTTTTTATCTGTAACTCTACTCATGCCAAATTCGATTGCTAAAATCCTCTCTAATTCAGCAACTTGAGCAGGATCATTAACTATTGCATCTAATCCATGGCCTCCAGAATTTTCTAGAGTGATCTTTTTCCCTAAATAAACTCCCCCAGCTAAAGACGAAAGCTGGAGAAAATCGCCTTCTGTATTAATGCGAAGAACACGGCCTGTAAAACTCTCCATCTCCTTCTCTATATCTTGAATATTTTTCACTACTCTTTCATCATCTTTGAGAGATGTTAACTTAACATATAAAGGAGCAGGATTATATACTATTGTCATTCTTGCATTATATTTTAATGCTACTCGCTGAGCAACATTACCTCCTAGAGAATGCCCAGTAAGAATTAAATTTTCCGCCCCATACTTTTTCAGCCATCTTTTCATAAAAAAGTATACGCATTATCATAGTGGTATCCAAAACCACGTCCAATACTATAAATATCTGTTAAACCATCCTTTATGAAATCTCCATCTGGATTTGTGCCAGTATACGATACAACCACTTTTCCAGTATTTTTTTGTCCTTGAACGCTGTTCCGCTAGTTCCGGTGGAGGGATCATAGAAATCATCAATATATTCTAAATTACTAGGTATTTCTTTTCGAAAATTTACCTCAGCTAATAATTTTTTTAGGTTCTGTTTCCTCTGATTCATGTACTCTGACATTTTCAACTTGATACGTCAAATTAGAGGCATCTAACGTTGAAATCTGACTCGCTTTTAGTCTTTCTAAACTCATCATTTCCTCCCTGTTCTAATCTGAGACCGTTTCTATGAAAAAGAAGCCCGTCGCCATTTTTCACCATAATCGAATAATAATACCCGCGATTACTATTACTTCCGCCTAACGATACACTCAGCGAATCCGAGTCCCCTAACTCTAAAAGGGAATTAATGATTTCATTTGTTACTTTGTAGCGTAGTTCAAAAATCACCATTCATCATATTATAGGACTTTTCTTGTAAATCTAGCTTTGATAATACATCCCTGATTTAAGGTCAATTTCTCAAATAAGAAGCCTCGGTACGGCCAATATGCTGCATCTGTTTCATTTGCGAATTGATACTTTCCATCTTGATACTGAAAGTTTGTTTCAAAGATTTTTTCACTACCATTATCTCCTATCTTTGAAATAGTGCCGATAATAGGTTCTCCTTACTCTCACCTATCATTTCTACTTTGAATAGATCATCACCAACAATAAAAAGATTGTTTTATCTTAAATCCATCAGGAAATTGCTCAAACAAATCCTCTAATCTATTTGTTGGATATACATGGCTCATTTCTGTTCCTATACGCTTTTTCTAAATATGCACGATTATTTCTTGGATTGCATCCAAATGACATAAAGATAATTCCTCCCATTATACAAGCATAAAATATTTTCTTAAACTTCATCATTAATCCTCACTTTATGAGCTCTTTATTTATATTAAATATTATCACACTTCAAAAAAACACAATATTTTATCGTATTTACTGAAAAGATATTCTATTTTTCACGAGAAGTTTGTGTTCACTATAAAATCTTAGTAGTATTCTAAAAAAATATTGTTAGCTAAATTATATCATTTGCTGTTCATTCATTCGATAGTTTTTCCTAACAAAAACAGCTCAAAAGCGTTCTAACTTTTGAGCTGCCTGTATTTTTCTATATGAAGTTGATTAACCTCTTAATTTGCCGTTTTGGCCAAGGTTTTTCTGCTTTTAATTTCTTGAATAATGATATGAATGTGTTCTGTTGGAGCGCCAGTGTGTTTAGAGACCACTTCTGTCACTTCTTTGACAAGGGCTTCTTTTTGTTCACGGCTTCTTCCTTCGATCATTTCAACATGAATAAATGGCATGGTTGTGCCTCCTTCGCTTAAACTAGTTTATATAATTGCTCTTTGATTCTATTCTACTCCTAAATGGGAGAGAATACTGGGCGTGGTGCTGGAAAGGCCTCACACCCTGTGTAGTTGAACTCAGGCTCACAGGGACTGACGTCCACTTCCCAAACCATACGCACATCGTTTTTAACGATGCTTGCGTTAGTTTGGTCCAGTGGTTCAGTCCTGAGCGTTCGCCCTCATATCCTGTATTTTTCTATTAAAGTCTTCATGGTTTTGTTTGAAAAGAGCACGGTTAGGATGGCGGTATTTAATGGGAGCGAGATCATATTTTTCAAGATTCGCATTGGCATGAAGACAGCAAAAGCTTTTCCTGACGTCATATACACCCAGATTGAATTCAATCCGATGTTACAGAAGATGGTGACGAGCAATACTGTCATAAAGATTTGTTCCCATCTGAGTGGTCTCTTATATAAGAAGTATCCGTAGATGAGTCCTCCGACAAGGGCTGTGAATGTGTATCCGATGAAGAATTGTCCAGTCTCCCCGTGGAAGAAGTTTCCGAGGATATCGACTAGGATTCCCACAAGTGCTGCACGCCACAGTCCAAGCATCACCCCTGCGATGGCTGCTCCGATAAACCCGAAGCCGATTTGTACGTAGAGGCCGAATTTAATTTTCGGCAACATTTCCATCACAAGGCGAATGGCTACGACCATCGCCATCACTGTAATATCCAGTGTTCTTTTTCGATTGTATTTCTTTGTATTTTCCATATTAGCATCTCCTTTAATTGTAAAGAGTTGCTCCATTTAACTACTTCTATTTCTAGTGTTGTGTAAATGCAGCGAATGCGACTAAATTACCGCAATGTTTCCATTTTCGTCCCAGTGGCAACATTCCATCCTCCGGGCACTTAACGCAATAAAGTCTACTCTGATTTTTAGGTTCTAGAAAATTTAGTTCCTACTTTCCATGAATCTCCTTTCTTACTCTTGGTTAGAATACCTGTCCTTTCTTGGGACGTCAAGCAAACTATATTTTTATGCTGTTGAAGGGCCAAACCTGAATGAAAACTTGCTTTCCATTAATTTTTCATAACTTTTATTAAATATTTCACTTAAAAATTTATATAATGTTTAAGATTGATACCGTTTTTCCCCAACGTGTATAATATTCTTAACTCTCTTTAGAAATAGAAAGGTTAGACAATGAGCAATGAACGTTATTTAATGATGGAATCCGATATTAAGAGCTTATCGTTTCAATTGGAATCTATCACAAAAATCTAAATATGACAGCGACTGGCATAGTACGCTCCATACGCACCCTTTTACGGAATTATTTTACGTTGTAGACGGAAAAGGCGAGTTTAATATTCAAGGCCAACGTTTTCCTGTAAAACCAAACGACTTTGTCATTATCAATCCGCAAGTAGAACATACAGAATTATCCTCTCCAGATGAACCGCTGGAATATATTGTATTAGGAATTAATGGGCTCTCCTTCTCAAACTTAACGCCCGTCTCGGAAGGTGGACATCCATTTTCATTCTTCAACTTGCGAGATGAGCAAAAAGACATCTTGCGTTATTTGAATGCGATGGTACAAGAAGCCACTTCTCAACAGATGAGCTATGAATTAGTGTGCCACAATCTATTAGAAATCTTATTAATTAAAAATTTTGCGTCACCAACACTTCGATCTTGAAGTCGGCAAGCAAAAGCAAGGCGACAAAGGATATTTCATTTATCAAACACTACTTAGAAACGTACTATCACGAAAGTATCCAACTAGAAGACCTCGCTTCGATGACGCACTTAAGCCGATTCTATATTTCTCACAGCTTTAAGAAAGAAATCGGCATGTCTCCAATGGAATATCTCATTGACATTCGTATTAAAGAAAGTAAAATCTTACTACGAACAACCAATTACTCGATTTCACAGGTGGCAGATATTGTTGGTTTCACGACTCCAACGTATTTCTCAAAACAATTCCGTAAGAGCACGGGAATTTCGCCAACGGATTATCGGGAACAATTCCAAGGAGTTAAACCATGATTAGACAACCTAAGCGCGATGAGAGACGTCAAATCATCCCGCTGATCGAACTGATTATGCAAGATATGGAACTGCCGATTCTGGAACATACAGAGCCGGAAATGCTCTACGCGATGCTAGAAGAAGCCATGCTCGACGACCAGTTTCGCTACGGGCTGAAGAACACGCTCGTCTATATCCATGAAGGCAAAGTCGCTGGGGCCATCTTTGGCTACCACGGACACTTAGAAGACGCGATTGACGACCCGTTCCACCGATTGTACGAGGATTACAATACCCCGCATCAAATCCCGCTCTACGAGGACAAGGAGACGATGCCCGGCGAATGGTACATCGATATTTTAGCGGTCTATCCCGAATATCGTCGTCTTGGAATCGGCCGTAAATTATTGGTCGAAGTAGAAAACTTAGCACGCCAACAAGGGGCCACAAAAATCGCCCTCAACTGCGAGAAGGACAATACGAAGGCCTATCAATTATACGAAAAACTAGGCTACACGCCTGAGAGTGAACGCATCTTAAGCGGTCATCCGTATTACCATATGACGAAAACCTTATAAAAAATCCCACTTTGGACAAAATCGTTCAAAGAGAGAATTGTTAAAATGTAACTTATATGTTACATTTTGCTTTTTTACAAAACGAAAAAGAGACTCGAAATTTCGAGTCTCTTATTTTTGCTTCTATGATTATTTTACAGAGGCTTGACGGAGGTTGATTGTACGTCCGAATGGAAGTACTTCGAATCCGTCTACGTTTTCAGCAAGTAAGTAGCTTTGGCTTGCTTGGTAGATTGGAGCGATAGCACATCATCCATCACGATTTTTCAGCCGCAATCATTTGTTTGTAACGTTCTGCTGGCTTCGTTGCGTATGTTGTTTTTCACTTCAGCAACGGCTTTATCGTAGGCTTCGCTTGAGTAGTTCCCGAAGTTGATTCCTCCACCTGTTACGTATTGTTCTAAGAAGTTTACTGGATCTTGATAGTCAGGTGCCCATGTTCCGAAGAAGAAGTCGAAATCATCTGCACGTTGTAATTCAAGACGGTTTTTCAATGGCACTGATTTAATGTTCAATGTCACGCCTGGTAAGTTCTTTTTGGATTTGCGCTTGTAAATATTCGCCAACCACTTTCGCACTACCTGCATCTGACGTTAATAAGGTCACTTCGATTGTGTCCATCCCTAATTCTTGTTTAGCAAGTGCTAATTCTTTTGCGCTTCTTCGACATTGTAGGTGAGTAAGTCGCCACGGTCTTCACATAATCTTTCCCCGTTTCTGGGTTTTCAGCAAATCCCTTTGGAACAAGACCATTTGAAACGATTGAGCCGTCTTTTTAACACGTTGTTTACAAGAGCCGCTTTATCGTAAAGCCATCGCAATCGCACGACGGAAGTGTTTGTTTCCTGTGATTTTGCGTTCTACGTTGAAATTCATGTACCCTCATTGTTGCTTTTTGGAATAGCGTGATACGTTGGTTGCGTTTTTATATTGATCGACGAATTGTTCGCTGATTGTTGTGTATTGGACTTGTTTTCCGTCAAATAATTGAACAGAAGTCGCTACTTCTTTTCGATACATTCACAGTAACGTTTTTGTAATTGAACGTTTGCTGCATCCCAGTAACCGTCGTTCTTCACAAGTTTCCAAGAAAGTTCAGAACCTGTCCATCCTTCTAATTTGAACGGTCCGTTTGTCACGATTGAATCTGCTGAAGAACCGTATCCTTCGCCTTTTTCTTTCGCCACTTTTTCAGATTGTGGTAAGAAACGTGACCCTGTTAATAATTTTGGTAAATATGGAGCAGGATTTTCAAGCGTGATTTCTAATGTTTTATCATCAATCGCTTTAACCCCTAATTCTTCTGTCGATAATTCGCCTGAACGAATTTTCTTCGCGTTTTTGAACACATCAGCCGATTGCGCCACGTGTCCTTCTTTAGGGTCTACTAATTTACGGTAAGTGTACACGAAGTCGCCTGCTGTTACAGGAGTTCCGTCAGACCATTTTGCATCACGTAATTTAAACGTATATACAAGGCCGTCCGCACTCACAGTTGGCTCTTCTGCTGCCATTCCTAATTCAACTTTATTGTCTTTAGTGACACGATATAATCCTTCAAAAATTTGCCCTAACATATCTGAGCTCGGAACATCATCGTAGTCCGCGCTATCTAATGTTGCTAACTCTCCGAATGTTGTAATTGTTAAACTTTGTTGATTCCCTGATGTCGATGTCGATGTTGAATTGCCACCACATGCAGCCAAACCTAACGAAACAAGTAGTGTAGTCATTAATAATTTGGTTGATTTTTTCATAACAATTCTCCTTTACTGGTATAATCCATCGCCTATGCGATAGATACATCATAGCATGGATACCCAAACCACCAAAATTTAATGCCTACACCAGGATACGAGGGCGAACGCTCAGGGACGAATCATTGGAAACAAACACCGCAAGGGACTTGGAACAAGTCGTGCGGATGTTTGTTGAAATGGACGTCGGCCCTGTGAGCCCGAGTTCAACTACATGATACGAGAAAAAGCGGTCAGAAACGAATCACTGGACCGGAGTAACGCAAGGGACTTGGAACAAGTCGTGCGGCTACTACGGGAAGTGGACGTCAGTCCTGTGAGCCCGAGTTCAACTACTAGGATGTGAGACAAAAAAGTCAACCACTGCGAAGAACGCTCAGGACTGAAACACACCAGCTCCCCCTTGCCTTTCTCTCTCATCTCCATTACCATAGAACTAACAAGAAAAAGGAGTTTTCCATATGCACAAAAATCGTGTTCGTGGCTATAATAAACGTTTTTATCCCGGTGTGGCCTTAATCGTGGCGGCTATGCTTTGCCTTGTTTTTGCATTAACAAGACTAAACGTTCCATTATTACAACTGCAAAATAAATTTTTTAACCTCAATGACATCGTAAAAAATGAAGATTCCATCTTAAAGGTGAACGGGATCGACAAGCACTCCGTCGAAAACTCGGACTTTGGAAAATGGTCGCTTTATATCGTCTCTTATTTAGAAAAAGATTCCTATGGAAACGAAACGACACAATATATCGGGTTAGAATTAGATGAAGAGACCGCCAAGCAATTAATCGATAAGAAAAATACCTTAAGAGATCATCCTGAAAAAGTTGCGGGTACCTTTGTTGAGCCAGAATTACACGATAAGAAAGTGATGGACTATGGCCTTCGTACACAAGATGCGATGAAAAAATACATCAAGTTCCCAATTTCACGTCGTTATCAGAACTATGTATCGATTAAACCAGGAAAGGAAACACAAAAACTCTTCCTAATCCTCTCCCTTGTCCTCTTCATCCCAGGGCTAGCCCTCGTGTATTTAGCGGAAAAACATCATCAATTTGCTTCATACTACAACAGTTTATTTGCAGGATATAAGAACACAGAAGCGTTAGTGGCGAGTCATCCAGAGTTGAAAGGCAAACGTTTATCCACATTATTAAATAAATCCGATTATATCGATGATACCTTAGGAGTGTACATCTATAAAAACTTCTTCTGTTCTACTGTAAAAGGATTAGAGATTTATGACTTAAACAAAACAAAGAGTGTACACCACTTTGAAAAAACATTTTACCCTGAAGAAGGTGGCAGATTCATGAAGTCGTACCTTGTATTTTCAACCAGTGATCCAGATGCTGCGGTTCGTAGTACGAAAGTTCAAATTAAAAACATCGGCGAAGAAACCGATGCACATCTACAGCCATTCTTTGACAAATTACGTCAAGATTTCCCAGGTATTGAGATTGAGGCTAAAAAAGAAAGTAAGAGATAAGGAGGGCACTGACCCCCGTAAATGAGAATTAAATAAAAACACCTCCAAGTTGGATTTGGTACAATATTATCAAATACGCATGGAGGTGTCTTTTATGGTTAAAAATCGTGTTGCTTATTCAGCCGATATTAAAAATAAAGCCGTAGAAATGAAATTACAGGGATATAGTACAAAACAAGTAATGCAGGAGTTAAACATTAAAAACAAAACGCAAGTAGAAACATGGTTTAGATGGTATAAAAATGGAGAAACACATCGTTTCCACCAACAGGTGGGTAAACAATATTCTTATGAAAAAAAGGAATGGCTAAACTTTCTGAAATCGATCAATTAAAAATTAGAATTACGAAGAAAAGAAGTTGAATTAGAAATATTAAAAAAATACAAGGAATTGGAAAGGAAGTGTCGCCTCAAGCAGTTGTAAAATTAGTAGAAGAATTGAAAGGTAAATATACAGTTCATTTAATCTGTTTTTGCCTTAATGTACCCATATCTACTTACTACCGATGGAAAAAGAAAGACTTTTCTCCAACCGTTATCGAGGAAACTATTGGTAAAATTTGTAAGAAAAACAAATTTATTTACGGGTACAGAAAGATTAAGCATTTGATTCAGAAGGAATTAAATCAGATTGTTAACCATAAGGTTGTGCAGCGGATTATGCAGAAAAATGGTTGGAATTGTGCCGTGAAAACGAAAAAAGCTATCAAAATAGGTAAACCTTTCTCAATTACTGGCAATACTCTGAATAGAGATTTTTCAGCGGATAAACCTATGCAAAAGTTGACTACTGATATCACATATTTACCTTTCGGCCCTAAACGATTATATTTGTCGTCGATTATGGATTTATACAACGGAGAAATACTAGCTTATACAATTGGTTCTAAACAAGATACTAAGTTTGTATTGGATACTTTAAATCAAATTGACTTACCTAAGGGTGTTCTACTACATAGTGATCAAGGCAGCGTTTATACTTCCGCCGAATACTACAATTTATGTAAAGAAAAAAACATTATCCGCAGTATGTCCCGTAAGGGGACACCCGCAGATAATGCGCCCATCGAAAAGCTTCCATTCTTCCCTAAAGTGCGAAGCTTTCTACATAAAAAGATGAAGTAATAACTTCATCTTCTATTGTAATTCAAATTGTAGAAAATTACATCAAATATTATAATGAAAAATAGAATCCAACAAAAATTGGACTACCTGTCTCCGGTTGAATACCGAGACGGTAGCCCTAGAGTGTTTTTATTAAATTCTCACTTTTTGGGGTCAGTCCCGAGTCCATTAGGATTCCTTATTTTTCAATACGAAATTATCATATATGATAATTACCATATATGATAATCTCAGTATTCAAATAAAGTCACTTGCAAAATGCTATTTTCTAGAGTATTATATCTGTATTATATATATATTATCGAAAAGAGGTTTATATCATATGACAGAAAATCGTAATCACGGCTTTAGAATTCGTTTTTACTTCGGACTTATTTTAATTATTGCCGCTTGCGTCATCGGATTTTTCAATTTCCAAAAACCAGACGCTAAAAAAATCTATGAAGACGGAAAAAGCTCTTCCTTCAGTTCAAGCTAATGACGATAAAGAATCAGCTCTAAAAATTACTGATATCTCAAAAGAACTCGTCATCGAAGTAGATAAAGGAAAAACCTATATCTACATTGTTGAATATGAAAAAGCAGGTACTTCAAAAGGCAAAGAACCTGGTTATATCGGTCTTGAATTAACAAAAGAAGATGCTGCAAAATTAGTCGCAAAAGCTGATACAATGCAAGACAATCCAGAATATGTTTACGGTACAATCATTTATTCATACCGTAATAAACATGCGATTCAAAACTACAGCGACTTAATTACTCAAGCGTTCAAAAACTATAACCTTCTACAAGCTGGTGCAGATACACAATTCTACTTCTCTCAAACAGAAGCTAGCTCTGCAAAAAAAGGTGGATTAATGGTTGCGGCAGGTCTTACACTCGCAGGGCTTGTATTTATCGGTTTAGCGTTCTTGAAACGTAAAAAAGTTGGTGCGGCTTACGACGAAATGTACGCTGCTTACCCAGAATTACGTGGCAACTTAGATTTACTACGTACAAACGCTACTTATGCGGATGACGAAACATATGTATACATCTACAAAAACCACTTCTTCACTACTTGGAGCGGTTTAGAAGTTTACGACATCACAAAAGCTAACCGTGTTTACCACTATCAGTTATCACACAAGAGATACGGAATCACAACGAACATTGAATCATTCCTAATCTTCTTGTCAGACGACAGATCATACAAAGGTAAGAAGAAGAAAATTGAAATTAAGAATGTCGGTGAAGAAACAGATGACTTCTTACAACCATTCTTCCGTGCAGTTGTTGAAGAATTCCCTAACACAGCTGTGGGGTATGAAAATAATAGACCGTTCTAATTAAGGATGCGAGGGCGAACGCTCAGGACTGAAACACTGGACCGGAGTAACGCAAGGGACTTGGAACAAGTCGTGCGGATACTACGGGAAGTGGACGTCAGTCCTGTGAGCCCGAGCTCAACTACAGGATGTGAGACAGTGCTCAGAAATGGAACGTTGGAAAATTCTTCACAGTGAGAAGAATTTGAAACTCAAAGAAGGGACTCGGAACGAGTCGTGCGGACGTTTTCGGGGAAAACGTACGCCATTTCTGCGATGGCGAGCTCAACTTCATAGGATGTGAGTAAGAACTCAACTATAGGATGCGAAACATCGCTCACCTAAACAAAAATAACAGACACTACAACGGACTCTGATATGCTCCCTCTAAAGTAGACACTAAAAAAGTAAACTACTTTAGAGGGGTATTTTTAGATTGGTTAAGAAACATACTGCAAAAGAATTAGAACGATTCATAGAATTGTATTTAGATGGTGTGCCTTTTCGTGAGCTGCGTAGTGAATATGGTTTAAAGATTTCACCTGGAGCATTTAATATGTATTTTTTGAACTATAAAGCAAATGGACCTTCTGCATTAGAAGATCGAGACGGGTTTAACACTTATACAAAGGAATTTAAAGAAAAGGTGGTTAAAGAGTTTTTAGAATCGAAAACCTATTTAAGAGTAATCGCAAGAAAATACAAAATTCCTTCTGCTAGAACTGTACGAAATTGGATTATTAAGTATACTAATGGTGAGGCCACGAAGGCCTACGATCCCTAAGCCAGAGGTGTACACTATGAAATATAGAAAAAAACAACGCACGAAGAAAGAATCCTTATCGTCAAAGACTGTATTCAAAATCAATTAAACTATAAAGAAACCGCACAGAAATATAACATCTCTTACAACTTGGTATATCAATGGGTTAAAAAATATCAAAAATATGGTCCTGATGGATTAATAGACAGTCGAGGGAAACGAAAACCAGAAAATATACAGACAGAAACTGAGCGTATTCGTGCAGAAATGGCAATATTAAAGGCGCGAAACGAATATTTAGAAACAGAAAATGCCGCACTAAAAATTACAAGAAGTGGAAAGCGAGTTGATGTTTGCCAAACGAGATTTGAAGCGGAATATCAAACGATTAAAAATTAAGTAAAAGAGGATTTCATATTACTCTATTATGTAAAGTGTTAAAAGTCAGTAGAGCTGGCTATTATAAATGGTTAAATCGTGTCCCTTCGGAATCTGAAAAACGACTACGTCGTTTAATGGAATTAATACACGAAGTATATGAATCTGTTCAAGGTATATATGGATATCGTCGTATCACAATCTATTTAAACTATTATAGAAATGCAAAAGTGAATCATAAATGTATTCAGCGTCTTATGAAACTAATGGGATTAAAAAGGCAATTATACGAAAAAAACGTTATCGTTATAAATCGAACACTGAAGAATACACTGCAGCTAATATTTTAAAATCGAGAATTTAAGAAGGAATACGAGCCAATGGCTCTACTATTAACGGATATCACTGAATTGAAGTATGGAAAGGAAGAAAAAGCTTATTTAAGTGCAGTTTTAGATTATGGAACAAAGAAAATAGTTGCATATCAAATATCTAAACAAAACAATAATCAAATCGTTAAAGATACTTTTTAATCAAATAAAAAGAAAGATAATTCCAACAAAAAAACAATGATTCATAGTGATCGAGGATTCCAATATACTTCTCATTTCTTTAAGCACTTTATAGAAGAAGGACAAATAACACATAGTATGTCCTGTCCTGGAAGATGTATCGATAATGGACCAATTGAATCATTCTGGGGAACCTTAAAGGAAGAAGTATATCGTTTATATCATTTCAAAAACCTATGAATCTCTTTTTCGAGAAAGTTGAGGAGTATATCCAGTTCTATAATAAGAAAAAGAATTACTTTATCAATGGGGTTAAAAATCCCAGCATAAATAAAAAGACGAGTTCATAAGAACTCGTCATACACTTTTATTTATTTTCCTGTCTACTTGACAGGGTGCACTTCACTCGCAGTGCGAGTCCTTTTTATTGCATTTCTAGTGAAAATCAACTTGCAAAAAAACCATTATCTAGAGTACTGTTAATTTAAACAATATTATTGCAAAGGAGTTTTTATTTTATGACAGAAAATCGTAACCACGGTTTTAATATCCGTTTTTATTTCGGAGTAATTTTATTAATTGTAGCTGCTGTCCTTGCTTTCTTCGCTCTCAAGAAAGTAGACGTTGACACGTTGGTAAAGGACAATAAATTCTTTACCCACTATTCTGCAAAGGATGGCGATCAACTAGCTGTCAAAATCACACAAATTACAGCCAACCCTGTAATTTCAGTGGATAACGGAAATTCATACGTATACATTATTGAGTATGAAGATGAAGGTAAAGAGTCAAACGGCCAAAAAAAATACGCTTATGTAGGTCTTGAACTCGATAAAGAGACTGCTCAAAAATTAGTCGCAAAGAATAGTACTTTACCAGATAACCCTGAGATAATGGCCGTTACCCTTGTGGACTCTTCTAGAAACAAAGGAGCTATTAAAAACTACGACGACCTTATGCTCAATGGTTTCAAGAGCTATAATTTAGTTGGACAAGAGATTGAATATAGAGACTACTTATCTATCTCTGACAAATCATCCACTCAAAAAACTCAATTAATCATCGCAGCGGGTCTTACAATTGGAGGACTTGTATTTGTTGGTTTAGCCTTCTGGAAACGTAGAAAAGTTAGTGCGGCTTACGATGAAATTTACGCTGCTTACCCAGAATTACGTGGCAACTTAGATTTATTAAAAACAAATGCGACTTATGCCGACGACGAAACGTTTGTATACATCTACAAGAACCACTTCTTCACTACTTGGAGCGGCTTAGAAGTATACGACATTACAAAAGCAAATCGCGTTTACCACTATCAAGTAACCCACAAGAAATATGGAGTGACAACAAACATTGATTCATTCCTTATCTTCTTATCAGATGACAAATCATACCGTGGTAAGAAAACGAAGATTGCCATTCATAATATTGGGGAAGAAACCGATGACTTCTTACAACCATTCTTCCGTGCAGTTGCCCAAGAATTCCCTGACGTAGCAGTAGGATATGAAAATAATAGACCATTTTAAGGATACGAGAAAAGGCGCTTAGAAACGAATCACTGGACCAGAATAACGCAAAGGACTGCTTGCAGTCGTGCGGCTATTCTGGGAAGCGGAACTTCACACTGCGAAGTTCCGCGTTTCTGCCTTTTCGAGTTCAACTACACAGGATGTGAGATCTTCAAGATTGATACACCCACCAATCCGACTCGCAATGCGGGTCGGATTTTTTATGCACACACAAAAAAATTATCTCCCTTAAAGTGAAAAAATTATTTTGCAGTTCAAAATTGTTTATGGTATATTATATCCATCATACAACCTATTTTAAAGGAGAAGAATCATGACTGAAAAACCCAGTACTAAAACCATTATCGGCTTAATCATCGCTGGAGTTCTTTCCATCATCGTTGCTCTTGGCGCGCTTGGATACTTCCAGTTCTATCAAACTGCTGATAACTTATATAAACAAGGTAAAATCTTTGGTACTTCTACAATGAAAGATGAAGAAACGGTAGCTGTAAAAATTACGTACGCTCAACCTGATTCTATCGGAAGTGTCAAAGAAAGTGACACAGACCTCTATTTTATCGAATTTTCAGGAGTAGATACGGATGATTACGGTTATTCAACTATCGAAATTAAAAAAGGAGATAAATTAGCTGATAAAATTAAATCTGCTGATGTAGATACTCCAGTGATTGTTGCTGCTAAGATGCGTAAATCCGGTGCAGACGGTGCCATCCGTGACTACACTATTAACTTTAAAGATTTGATTAGCGAGAATGAGACAGTTTCAAAACGAGCTGAAACGGAATACTATGTTTCTGTTTACGAATTTGACAAAGACCGTCAATTCGCATACATCGTAGCTGGTATCGCTGGTATTATTGCTCTAGTATTCTTCTACAGTGCTTTTTGCAACACGTAAGAGCGAAGACAAAGCGTACAACGAACTATACAGCACTTATCCAGAATTAAACTACTCTATGGATTCTGTATTAGAAGATGCTACTTATGTTGATAATCAATTAGGAATCGTTTTATACAAACGCCACCTACTTGCGACATACAAGAATTTCCAAGTATACGACTTAACAAAAAGCTGAGCGTATCTACCACTATATCTACACTCAAAAAAATCTTACGGAATGACGGTTAGCCGTACTTCACAATTAATGGTGATTACAAACGACAAATCATACCGTAGAAAGAAAACTGGCCTTGTAATTAACAACGTCGGTGACGAAACAGATGACTTACTACAACCATTCTTCTACGCAGTAAGCCAAGAATTCCCAGACATTCTACTAGGATCTCGAAAACAAAAATAAGAGACCGTTCTAGGCAGAAAGACAGAAGACAAAAAGAGCTCACAGTGTGAGCTCTTTTTGCTTCGTTGTCTTTCGCCCGCAAAGTTTATTAGACATTCTTGAATCACGAGTGATGAAAAGAATGTCAATAAACTCACTGCGAGATGTGAGACATCCAACCTAAAAAGATAATACACTCAAAAAGAACCGCCACCTGGCGGTTCTTTTTCCTTTACAGTATTCATTTTTGATTAATCAACATATGAAGTTTTTGTACGGTTTAAGAATGCATAAGCTAACCCTGATTAAGATTCCTCCACCAATCCAGTTTCCAACAAATGATACTGCCCAATGACGAATAATATTGAGCCAATTCAAGGCATCGATTGAGTTTCCAACTGGTGAGAATTTCACGATAGAGAACGATGCAAAATTCGCAACTACGTGTTCATTTACTAGGTAAACGAACATAAAAATTGCAGAAATAACAATCCATAATTTCGCTTCTTCACTCTTGATTAAGATGAATGAAAGAATCGCAACGTTAACAAAGACATTTGCTAAAATACCTTCTAATAAAATTAGTTCGTTTGAACGAGACAATTTCAATTCAGCTACTTTTGCTATGAATTCATTTGCATTGATTCCATTAAATGCTGAACTATTTGCGAATAACGCTCCTATAAACATGGCCCCAACTAAATTAAATAGAGTACAATAGAATAAAATAGCAATTGCTTTAGACCATTTAATGTGCTTTTGATAAACTCCCGCTGTTAAGAACATCATATTTGAAGTAGCTAACTCTCCATTTAAAAATACAACATAAACTAATCCCCAAGTGAAGATAAATGCAAAAGTAAATCTACTTAGCGCAGGGTTTAATCCAGCAATAATTTGTGCTGCATGAGCTCCTGCGGCTGTACTCATCGTTAAAAATGCACCCTGCAAACATTGAACGCAGTGCATAACGCATTTTACTCTCGTCAAAAAGCGCCTCCTTTTTGTGACATGCTTTTTCAAGTTTTGTATTGAACTCACTCGTGTGTTCCATAACATTCCTCCTAAAAATTAATTACACTTTAGTATACCATTTTTATCACAAATGCAAAGTCTTTTCTATCTTTTTTGTCAAAAATTACTTTACAAGTTTTATGAAGATTGTTAGAATGAGGGCTGATTAAAACAGCCTAAAGGAGATTCTCATGAAGAAATTTTTTGGAATTTTAACAGCAGCTATATTCTTAACCGCATGTGGACAAACACCTGCAAATACGAACTCAACGACGACAAGTGTTGAAACGACTACTGCTGCCCAAACTACTAGTGTTACTCTAAATGTTACAAAAGATGGACAAGCCATAGAAGGGAGCCCGTTCACTCTTACATTCAAAGAAGGCGACAATCTTCTAGACGTGATGAAGGCACAACTGAAAATCGTTGAAAAAGACGGCTTTATTTCTTCTATTAACGGTGTGGAACAAGTCCCAGCCGAAAACAAATACTGGTTATTCGACGTGAATGGTACGATGAGCCCTGTCGGTGCAAAAGAAGTCATCCTAAAAGCAGGCGACGTCATCGACTGGAAACTCAATAAACTTCAATAGTCCTATGGCAAATTCAACGCGAAAAATCACCCTTATCGCCCTACTATCCGCTTTTTGCGTGATTGGAAGACTCGGCCTCCTCTCGCTTCCAAATGTTCAACCGATTACCGTTGTGGTCATTTGGATTACGCTAGAACTTGGCCTTTTGTACGGCGTTGCTATCGGTAGCATATCCATTTTGATTTCCAACCTTTTAGTAAGCATGGGGCCGTGGACACTCTACCAGATGGTAAGTTTCGCTCTCGTCTGCGTGTGCGCATTACTTCTTCGTCCACTGTGGCGAAAAAGAAAACAATTCCCGCGCCTAGCTTGGATTGTATTTCCAATCTTTGCAGGACTGATGGGCTATTTATACGGCTTTATCATCTCGATTTTCTGGGTATTCAGCATGCCCGGTCTGAACTTCTGGATTTACTACTTAAACGGCATTCTATTCGATACGTATCACGCCATCGGAAACATCGCCTTCTGGATCTTATTGATCCCACTCTTCGAGAAGTTAAATCCCTTCAAAATGCTACAAAGAAATATAACAGACTTAAAAATCACTCTTGTAAAAGAATGATTTTAAGTCTGTTTTGTTTAGAATGATTCCTTCAAATCTTTACGGATATCTTTATAGTAGCTATAATGGGGCATCGGATTGAGCCGTACGTCTCAATTCCTACCAAGCTTCAAACTGACTCTACGGGTTTACACCCTCAGAGTCAGTAATTCACATTGGTTGCTATTCCCCATTACCGCTACTATAGAATCCGTAGATTTTACGTCATCATTCAATTAAATACAATATCTAACCTTATTTAAGTAAGTAATTTAATATATCTTTTTCTAATTTCCGGACGGGGGTATTGCGCCTTCACCTTTATTTTTTTGATTGTTACATCCAGCATATCCTTGCACGACATCTACTTGCGGAATGACCACCCAGTCTCCAAGAACTTCGTGCGCGCCTTCTGTGTTTTCATCCAAAATGCACACGAAACGGTATTCTCTCTCGTGTTGCCACTCTTTGAATTTTGCAAAGGTCGCCTTAATATAGAAATTCAGATTCGAATACGAGAATTGATTGCTATTGCTTCTCGTATTAGGACGTTTATCAATATATTCCACTGGGCCGTATACACAGAGTCCATCTACCTTTAAGGAATGAATTTTATCCAACAGACTCGCATACGAATACTCAAGCGCATACCCTGCGTGGCTATTGGCGTAATAAGACCACATTAAAATATTATCTGCGGCGTGCGTAAAGCAAAACACACGGAAGAAATCCATCATCGAATGACCGTCCGCGTAGTAGCAATTACAGTCAAACGGGTCGTTGAAATGCTTCGGATGACTAAACGACACATTCCCTTCCACCACCTGATACGGATTCTTCTCAATCGTTTCCTTGGCATAGTACTTCACAAAAACTTGTCGTTCTTCTCGAATCGCTGCTTCTGCCTTTTTAAAATACGTCTCAACGTCTTCTTTAAATACCCCTTGAAACTGTTCGACTAACTGATCTGGTGCTAAAAATCCAAGTCTGATATTCTTCGCGAGCTGGTCATTGAACTCTTTATCCGCCTTTTCTACGTCAAACCCTTGCGGAATCTTCGTATTCGCATTTTGAATATACACAATCTTTTTACACTCTAGGTCAGCCGGTTCTTTCGTCGGTTGTTTAAACAGCGACACAAACACTTTCTCTTTTGTTTTGCGGTTGGCTACTAAAAAACAATTACTATCTAAGAAGGATTCCACCAAGCGGTACTCTTTATGCGTTTGTAAAAATGTCGCCTTAGCAATCAAATAACGATACAGCTCGATGTCCTCTTTTAAAATGATTTTCAACAACCCCACCTCCTCACTGAGAGTATAACATTTCCTAGAGTCAGTTTGAAGCTTGGTAGAGATTGAGACGTAGGCTCAATCCGGTGCCCCATTATGACTATTATGAAGACATCCGAGGAATCTGAAAGATAGACGCAAGTCTACTTTTATTATTTTTAGCACTTTTCAGCACATTAAAAAGGAGGGGTTGCCCCCTCCTTTGATTAGTCATTATCTTCATAGGTTTCGTCTGTTTCGCCTTCTTCAGCACGAATCTGCTCGAGTTCTTCCTCAGAAAGTTTTATGACATGGATCTTACGAATACGATCATTCTCGGTTTCTGTCGGTTGTAACAGATACCCTTCGAATCTCACTTTCACTACCTCATCATCATCTGGGAAGTAGCCAAGCTTCTCGATAATCGCACCCGCCATTGTGTCCACTTCATCAGACTCTAATGACGTTTGATAAATTTGATTGAATCGGTCGAGCGACATTCCGGCATCAATCACCGAATTGTTTTCGTCGATTTCTACGACTTCTTTTTCTTCTTCGTCGTATTCGTCTTCGATATCTCCGACGATTTCTTCAATCAAGTCTTCTAATGTAACAATCCCTTCAACCCCGCCGTATTCATCTTTTAATACCGCTAAGTGTTGACGAGTTTTTCTAAATTCTACTAATAAATCATCCACGAAAATCGTTGATGGTACGAATACTGGTTCATGCGCTAAGGCACGTAAGTCAATATTGTCAAATCCTTGCTCTCTTGCGGCACGGAAGACATCTTTCAAGTGAACGACACCGATCACCGTGTCTTTATCTTCTTCGTAAAGAGGAAGACGTGAATAAGAGCAATTCAAGATAATCTCTAAGTTCTCTGCTAACTCATCGTCGATATCAAGCATCAACGTATCCGTACGAGGAACCATCACTTCACGTGCTAGTTTCGTATCTAGAGAAAGCACCCCTTGCATCATCGCAAATTCGGAAATATCAATCGCTCCGTCGTTACGGCTATTGTCAAGTAGAGATTTCATCTCGCTTCGTGTTAATTTTTCTTCCACCTGAGTAAATTCAATTGGTGTCATTCGTTTTAATAATCCTGTTGAGAACGTCAAAATCCAAACGAATGGTTTTGCAATCTTTTTGACAAACAAAATAATCCCTGCAGTATGTAACGCAATTGGTTCTGCCACTTGTAACGCCACCTGTTTTGGATATAATTCCCCAAAAACTAAAGTGAGGTAGGATAGAACAACCGTCACAATGACTAATGCTAATGTTTCAGCTCCAGGAATGTTTCCTAATAATGGTTGGATTCGTGAAGAGAAACTTGTAGCGGCAGACGCACTCGAGAAGAATCCTGCAAACGTAATCGCTACTTGAATTGTTGCGAGAAATTCATCTGAATTCTCTAATAAGCGCATTACTTTAATTGCTTTTTTTATCTCCTTCTTGCGCTTTTTTTGTGCCATTTTCCCTTGATTAATCGACACGAACGCAATCTCCGCTGCAGCAAAAAATGCATTTAATGCAGTTAATAATACAATGATTAAGATCTGGACTCCCAGCGAACTCCCATCTGAATCAGCTGTCATAATTTTGTTAACCCCTTTTAACTATAGATTTTTCCATTTTATGAAATGGTATAGAGATATCATATCAGTTTTTTTGAAAAATCAAGATTTAGTACTATTTTGTAATGGTTCTTTAATGTTTAAAACCCTTTCTAATGCAATTTTTCAGATTGATTCTTTTCATTTTCTCATCATTTCCTAACTTTTTCTAGTTACAATTTGCCTAAAAAGTGGTACTATTGTAGTGAAACCAATCTCAAGGAGGAATGAGTATGTTATTAAAAATCTCTTGTAGTTCCAAAAAGAGTCTAACGGTCGTTAAAGAATCATGCACGTTAGAAGAAGCGATTAAGATTTTAGAAGAATCAGGGTACCGCTGTGTTCCTGTATTAGATGAAACGGAAACGTTCTTTAGAGGAAATATTTATAAAATGCATATCTATCGCCACAAAGCAAACGGTGGAGATATGAGTCTTCCAGTTACTCATTTAATTAAAAAAACTCGACTAAATTCATCAGCGTGGATAGCTCTTTCTTCAAAAGTGTTCTTCACGATTAAAGAATTACCTTACATTGCCGTATTAGATAAACAACAACGTTTCTACGGAATCTTGACACACAGCAGCTTACTGGGCATGCTTCAAGAATCATGGAACGTGAAAAACGGCTCTTATGTATTAACGATTATCTCTGGTGGTGAAAAAGGCGCCCTTGCCAATATCTCTAAAGTAATCAACAAGTACGCTTCTATCGCCAACGTAATGACTATCGATACTGAGAAAGATAAAAGCTTACGTCGTATCTTGGTGACATTGCCAGCAGGCGTAACAAAAGACACCCTACAACAAATCATCGACAACCTCGAAAAGAAAGACTACTCAGTCGCTGAGGTGGAAGATTTGCAAAATAACTAGGATGTGAGCAAAAGCGCTCATAGGCGATGACGGTTCGCGGTTTTGCCGTAAGCGGTCTGAAAGACCGTGCGGACAAAACACGAAAGGCTTGAGCCTATGCTTTTGCGAACTCAACTACTAGGATGTGAGGGCGAACGCTCAGGACTGAATCACTGGACCGGAGTAACGCAAGGGACTGCTTGCAGTCGTGCGGATACTTCGGGAAGTGGACGTCAGTCCTGTGAGCCCGAACTCAACTTCACAGGCAGAACGCCAGAACACAAAAAACCAGCACACCAGCCTTCAGCTAGTGTGCTGTTCTTTTTTCTTTCTTATCGAACCGCTGAACGAGCCATACGAGCAACTGTATGACGAACCCCTCGAATCGCAACTGACAATGCATAAATATTTTCCACTGTCGCTAAACCGCCGTATCCTGCGTCCCCGATATGTTGAATATCCACACCGGCCACTTTATTACGGATGGCAATTTGTTCAATCACTTCTCTTGAAGAACCTTCTTGGCTTGTTCCAATCGCAGAAAGCACAAGTGCATCATTGGCATGCGCCACCTTCACAATTTCCACAAGCTCTGCGTCGGTAAATCCTGGCACCGTTCCAACTGCTGGAACAAGAATCACATCCGCTCCTGCTTTAATAAAGCGTTTCGCGATGTCCACGTTCATCACAGGTTCCTTCGAGCCTGCTCCGTGCATCTTCCCAGCAATCACAAGCCCTGAATAGTGTTGTTTCACCATGGCGAGTGACGCTTCAATCGTTTCATTCGTTACCCCTGTCCCTGGATTTCCCGTTAAGCAGATAAAATCAAGCCCGAGTTCTTCCGCACGTTTCACTGTTTCCACCGTACATTGACGCCCTGGTGAGATTTCGATACGTGTTTCTAGCATTTCTGCATTCATATCCACTGGCTCCAAGTTCGCCCCGATTGGCAACCCACTCAGTTCTTTTCGCACGTTGGACTGGGTTTTCACTTTCTTCAGCACCGTAAATCAGTGGATCAATACAGTCAAACCCGTTCAAGAGCACCATGTCTCCGCCGAACGCCTTTGCGATTTCTGCGTTAGATAATTCATACAGAAACGTTGGTCGTGAGCATCCGTTTCACAGCACACCGTTCTTCCTTCTGCGGCTTCAATCGCCTTTTTCAATTCTTTTTCCTGTCATTTTTTTGAAATCACTGGCGCACAATTTAACAATCGTTTACTCATTTCGTTTCCTCCTGTCCACGAACAAGCGCCACTACTTCTTTCAACAACGCTTCATCCGTCTGTTCGTAATCTCCATTTTTCATGATAGGCATAGCTCAGCCCATCTCCTGCAGTCGTCGGGTCCGTCTTCCACGTCTTAAACGTTCCATGGATTTGCGAAATTCCCGTCTCCTGCATTAAGTGTTGCACATTTTCTTTCGTGACACCGCCGCCACAAAGCAGTTCCATTTGACTTCCATAGCGAGACTGCAACTCTTTTAAGAGCGGGATTCCTTTTTCAATTTGCGCCTGTTGTCCCCCTGTTAAAATGCGCGTGCATCCAAGTTTGATTAAGCCCTCGATGGCACTCTCCACATCCGGCACAAGGTCAAACGCCTTATGGAACACACTCTCGGCATGATATTTCTGACACAACTCAATCATCTGCTTCGTACGGCTCCAGTCAATCGTCCGGTCTTCTAATAGAAATCCAAACGCTAATCCTTTCGCACCCGCTTCTAATAAAAGTTTTGCATCGATGAGCATGCTTTCAAACTCTTCCTTCGTGTAACAAAAGCCTGCGCCACGAGGACGAACCATGCACACAATCGGAAGGTTCACTCCAGAATCGAGCACTTTTTGCAAGGTACCGATGCTTGGCGTTAATCCTCCTAAGAAAAGCGCGCTATTCAATTCAATGCGGTCAGCACCAGCACGCTCTGCAATCTGGCAGTCTGCGATGCTTCCAGCACATACTTCTACTGTCATAACGTCCCTTCTTTCATGCGCGACAATGCAAGTAGCGCTAATCCATAAATAATCGTATCTGTTTCTAAGTCTTTTATACCAATCCATTCATTTGGCAAATGCGCAATATCTCTTTGCCCTGGGAAACTTGGGCCATACGCAATGATATTTGGAATGATTTTGGCATAGGTTCCACCCGTTGTCGTCACTGGAACGCTATCGCTCTGCGTGATCTCCGTGTACACCTTCTGCAAGGCTTGCACATAGGCGGAATCCTTATCATAGAGCACTGGGTTCCAATGCGAAATCACATCTAGCACGCCACCATCTGGTACATGCGCATTGATTTTCTCAATCAACTCGTCTTTTGTGCAACTTGCTGGATAGCACATCGTCCATTCGACATAATGGCGACCGTCTTCCACTCCAAACGTTTCTCCTCTCAGTTGCATCATCCCGAAGTCACTATCTTCATAGGCAATGCCCAATTCTTCCCCGCGATGGTTTGTATGGAGCAGTTTTTCGTTGGCAAATGTATACAATCCGGACACTTTATCCGAGGATACAGACAATCGTACTCTGAGACGACCGCGTTCGCCGTAGACAACTGGCCATTTACAGTCTGGCGTCCACCCGAATGTCGGAGGAATTTCTTTCGTTAAATAGTGCTTCACGCATCCAAATCCTGTCTCCTCATTCGTCCCAAAGACAATCCGCACCGGTCTATCAAAGGTCACACCCTTTTCCTTCAACACATATAACGCATATAGGTTCGATAGAATAGGCCCTTTGTTATCCAATGTGCCGCGTCCGTAGAGTCTTCCGTCACGAACGGTAAGGTCTAACGCTGGAGAAATCCATCCTTCTCCAAGCGGCATCACATCCACGTGTCCGAAGATGCCATAGTACGCGCCATCTGGTCGGTCTTCTCCGTACTGTGCGTATCCAATCTTGTTATCGATATTCTTTGTTTGAAATCCAAGTTCACTCGCAATCGCAAGCACTTCATCAAGCGCCTGTCTAGGCCCCTTGCCAAATGGAGCACCATCTTCTGCTTCGCCTCGAATACTTGGAATGGCGACCATTCGTCGCAGCCCTTCAAAAGAGTGCAGGTTGAATGCCTTTCAACTCTGCAATCCATTCTTCTTGATTCATTCTTTGACCTCCAACGTCTTCATGCGCTCTTCTAAATACGCTTCAAGCCATTCTTTTGTCGCTAATTCATGTCGCATCGTGCCATCACTTTGTGGATGCACACGGAATACCGTTGGCGCTAGTGTACTTGTGGCAACAACAAATGAGAAGTTCTCGATATTGGAAGCTGCCCCAAAGTCTCCTTTGGCATTCATTGCCACTACAGAAATATCTCCTGCTTCGCCACGCGTTCTCTTCAATCGTTCTGCAAGGTCGCTCACGGCTTTTTCACACGCCTTTTGCGGAGAAAGGCCTTCTTTCATGAGACGGACGATTTCATACGAAATCACGCCTTTCATCAAGTCTTCCCCTAGACCCGTTGCCGTCGCGCCACCAATCGTGCTGTCGACATATAATCCAGATCCGATAAAAGGAGAATCTCCTACACGCCCCGGTTTTTTCATAAAGAGGCCGCTCGTTGAGGTCCCTGCGACCATATCTCCAGACGCGTCTAATCCCACCATACCGACCGTATCATGTCCAGCATACGGCGTGAGTTGTTCGCGTTCAATATCTTTCAATCGATTATGGAAATGAATCTTCGCACGGTCCGTCAGCATATCTTTTTCTTCAAAATGATGAGCCTTCGCAAAAGGCTGCCGCCCCTTCTCCGACCAACACATTATTCACCTTATAAGCACTCAAGGCACGCGCCACCGAGATTGGATTAGCGAACTGTTTCAAGGCGCAAACCGCACCGAAATCAAACGTCGATCCATCTAAATAAGCGGCATCTAGCTCCACTTCCATCTCTTCGTTTGGAAGCCCGCCATATCCAACAGATTTAAAGTAAGGGAAGTCCTCCACTTCTTTAATCGCGCCTTCAATGGCATCTCCTGCAGTTCCGCCCGCCTCTAAATTCGGGGTCACCTTCTGGATTCCTTCGAGCGCCATTCGCCATGTCGCAATCATACCCACATTCTCTGTCACCTCTTTTACTGAAATCGTTGTTCACTTTCGTCTTTGGTTCCGCTAATAATCGCAACGGCTCCGCCTAATGCTTCACGTAAGCCTACGCCGCCTTTTTTCGGCATTTCCAGCATGACGACTTTATCTTTATAGGCTGCGATGGTGTCTTCATTCTCTTTCGAACAAATGACATAAGGCTTGCAGTCGGTTTGCTCTTGAATGGCTAACGCAATTTCTGCCGCCATTTGCGCATAGGTTCCGTAGTTAAAACATGGCCCTGCAAACAGCACTTCTGCTTTCGTTTTTAAAATCAGATTTTTGATTTTATGAATCACTTCTTCTTTATGCGCTTGGAAATAATCCGGCCCACAATAAATCGTCGCAAGCGCTGTTAATCCTGCTTTTTCGAAAATCTTCTTTGAACATTAAATAAGAACCAACCCCACCTTTTTCAAGGCCTAATTCTGTATCGCCACGTTCCTTTCCGCCGTATCCTGCTTGAACTTGGTCAAATAATAATAGTGTTCTCATCTGTTCACCCCTTTCTATGTAAAAAGGTGGCATCCGTTTTCGCATGCCACCCGAAGTTTTGACACTTGTGACTTACGTAGTTGTCATTTTATAAGTCATCAAATGATAAGTCGTTTAAGTCAACGTCGTCTAATTCATCACCTGTTAACATGCTAGCGCCCGCTTCTTCTTTCAAGTATTGTTTATCCAATGCTTTGAAGAATGGGAAGTAGATCAAGCAGCCCTAAGAGAATCAAGAAGATTTGGAAGAATCCGGCTACGATACTACCTGTTGATAACCATCCTGAGAAGAAGAATGGTGTTGTCCATGGGAAGTGATGCCCTGTTGTTCTTGGGATAATTCCAATATAAGTCACAATTTGAGCCAATGTTACGTTCACAATAGGAGTCAAAAGGAATGGAATTGCAATAATTGGGTTTAATACTACTGGTAAACCGAATGTAACCATTTCGTTGATACCGAAAATACCAGGGATTAAAGCTAATCGACCGAGTTTCTTCATTCGTTCTGATTTCGCAAGGAAGACCATTAAGAATACTAGAGATAAAGTACTACCTCCACCACCGAAGTTACCGAAGAAGTCACTAAATGGACCAGTGATAACGTTTGGTAATGGTTGACCAGCTTTGAAAGCTTCTAAGTTTTCATTTGTCAATACAAGATAGATTGGTTTAAATACTGTATTCGTTACAGCTGGTCCGTTAATACCGAAGAACCAGAATAGAGTTGATAAGAATTGAGAAATTGGTTCAAATAATACACTTTGTCCAAATCCTACTAAAGGTGCTTGAAGCACTTTATAAATAAATGTATGCGCATATTGAAACTCTGTTAATGAGAAAATTAAATACATTGCAAATGCAAAGAACATCGCAAACGCACTAGGAATTAATGCTGCAAATGATTGATATACTGCTGGTGGCACTGCATCAGGTAGTTTAATAACCCAGCCTTTTCTTTCAATTACAACGAAAATTTTTACAGAGATAATTGCTGTTACCATTCCTAAGAAGACCCCAGAGGAACCTAGATGAGTAAAAGCAAAACCGTTGAATGAACGTCCTGCTTCATTCACAAATGATTCATGAACTTTTGGTGTCATAATAAGGAAGTTCACTAAAGATAAAGCTGCCCCAGCAATAGGATCACTTTCTAATTGTTTAGCATAGGAATACCCGATACCAACGGCTCCTAAAAACTGCTAAAAATACTAAATGTAGAGTCGATTACGGCATCCATTGAGTTTTCCCAACCCTTGCCGAAGAATTGCGCCATAAAATCGCTATACCCTGGTACCGGGAAGTTGGCAATAACAAGGAAAATGGACGCTACGATAATTAATGGTGTACCGACTAAGAACCCGTCACGAATCGCAATCAGCACCTTATTCGTGCTGAGACGTTCTGCCACGCGGCCCATCGTGCTTTTCTAAACCTGCAAACATTGTACTAACCTCCTATTGGTCTTTTTGATTTTAATAATTGAATGGCACGTTTCAAGATACGTTCGCCATCTGCATTGCCGTAGTCTTCAAGATTGATGACATCGACAGGAACTCCAAGCGGATTGTATTTTTCATGAACCGCATTGAATTTGAATTTCACTTGAGGTCCTAACAAGATTACGTCTGGATGGTATTGCTCGTAAATCGTATCGATATTGCGGTCTGGAAACGCTTTAATTTCTAACGGCAAATTATGCTTATCTGCACGTCTTGCATTCTGCTAGCCACTGAGACTAGTTGACATCCCCGCACTACAAAAATAGATAAATTCTTTTTCATTTTTATTTCCTCCTTCCATTTCTATTTAATACTTTCAATCCGTTCATAAAGGGCGATAATTTCTTCTGCTGTGATTTTAAGAAATTCCGCATTCATCAATTGGTCTTCCGCATGCACGAGTAAGAGCGATAATTGCACTGGCTCACCAGATGTTTCTTGTTGTAATAACCCGAAGTGTGCTTCATGCCCTTCTGCATGATATTTATCCCCTTCTTCAATGCAGCGACGCGCTTCTTCAAAATGTCCTAGCCGCGCTTCTTGCACCGCCTCCATAAAACTGGATTTTGCTGCCCTAATGCGCTAATCATCTTAAAACACACTAGCTCAATGCCTTCCATACTATTTCCTCCTTCCTTATCGAATCGCCTGAATAAACGACTCTACATTTTTTGCTTCTAATAAACACATCATTTTTGTCCGGGGAGTCTAGTTGCTTTCCCGAGCCATCTTAAGAAGAGTTGCATGAATTCCATATCCTCTTCCTTCAACGCGAGTCAAGATGACCAGTTTCACTGGGAAATGATTCCACTGAATCGGCTCTCTTAATACTGCGATTGAAAATCATCGACCGGTTGCTAGATGGATGCAACGGATGCGGAATCGCAATCGAATAATCGAAAGTCCGTCGAAGAGAGACTTTCGCGTTTCATGACCGAGTCTAAAAAGTCTTCTGTCACAATGCCCTGCTTCTTCTAAGCGGGAACCCATTTGCATTAGGATTTCTTCTCGGCTAGTAGCCTCTACGTCTGCATAGAAGAAATCTTCATCCATTAACTGACCAATTTGCGTACGAATCGTTTCACTCATCTTCTGCGTTTCTAACGTATTCATCACTCGAATCAGTTGAATCTCATCTTGCGTATTGAAAAAAATAGTCCTAATCGAACGACCGGAATCGTAACTGGTGGTTCCTTTTGCTCGAAGGTGATGAGTAAATCGGCCTCGTAAAACTCCGTCACACCTGTAGTGAATGTCGCTTCCTCTGCTACAAAATCCAAGCGATGTTGGAACTGCTCTTTCAATCGTTCCACACTTCCAGCAATCAATGGATATTGCGTATTGGCGATAAGGACCGCGCTTAGTTTCGCGTTTGTCGCTCCTTGCATATACGCTGCTCCAATATGCAGTGCCAAAAATCCAATTTCCTCTTCGGTAATTTGGCATTGCAGCTCGTTCATCAAATACTGACTCACGGAAACGGCCGTATCAAACACCAGCGGATATTGTCGTTTAAAGGTTTGCACATAATGATTAGGTAGGCTTAAGTTCATCTGCACTCGTTCGAGTAAGCCTTGCAAGTGCAACTGGAATCGCACCTTGAATTCCTTTTGATTCACAAACGAGATGCCCATCCACTGGAAGAGTCGTTCATCAATCGAGTTGGTTAGTTCTTCTAGTCGGATCGTTTTTCCTTTGAAATGAACTTCTGATTGAAAGGCATTTGAATTATGATACGCCTTTAAGAGTTTTGCATAGGAAAGAATTTCTCCTTCCGGAATCTCTTTATCGCCTAGAATTTCTTTAAAAATCGAACGAACAATCGCAGCTTCAACCTCTAAATCAAGCCCTTCTCCACTACTTTCTTGTACCGTTTGTCCTAGTTTTACTCGTTGCAACACCAGGCCTAAATGTAACAATAGAAACGGCATGAGCGTTTTACGAATCGAATAGCGATATTCTTTTAATTTCGCCCAAATAATCGCCTCTAATTGCTCCATATCCAACTCCGGATACACATTCATGAGCTCTGAGCTATTCAAGAAGTCTTCGTTTAATTCTTTTTCAGTAGTTCCCTGTATAATTTTTCGCTTGCTGGCTTCTGGCCCTTCTAATACAAGCGCCCCATTCTTCGTCACGAGTTCCAGACCGTCGTATTCTTCCAGTTGTTGTTGGACACGAATGCGGTCTATATCAAACGTTTTAGCGCTTACAAAACATTTGTTTTGCAAAAAAAGCTTCGATAGAAACGCCCTCCCCATTGAACAGGAGTTGCTTCAGCAAGTTGGCGCTTCTTTCTGCACTATCTTGTGGCGCTCTTAGTAATCCTTCTGGGTCTGCATATCGATTTTGTTGGAAAGCTACGAGGTGATATCCTTTTTGGCGATCCGCTTGAATGATATGCGGCATTTCTCGGTTGATTTGTTCGATATCGGAACGCACTGTTCTTGCACTGACGCCGAGGCAGGGAAGCTAATTCGCGTCCTTTGATCCATTCTTGGCGTGCAAGTAAGTGCAACAGTTGTTGGTGTCGTTGTTTCATTAAAAAAATCCCTCCACCCTAATTTGACTATAGCAGATTCTTTGATTCCATTATACCTAAAATCTTTTCCTATTGTTAGGCAATTTTTAGTACCTTTTTGAAACATTTCGTAATTTTTCTTACTTTTTGACCGATTTTGGATGATTGGTGTGCTAAGAAAGAAAAAAGATGTCTCTTCGATTGAAAAGTTTTCTAATAGTAGCTGTAATAGGGCACCGGCTTGAGGCCGAAGTCTCAAAGCTCTTTCAAAGATTCAAACGACCTCTAGAAAATCGACTTTTCAAGAGGGTCGTATATTTCACTAGAATGCTATCCCTCTATTACTGCTACTATGGAACTTTTCAACTCTTTCGAGACATCTTTTTTTTCAACTGCTCTATCAAAACCAGTCAACAAGAAAATTACGAATAGTTTCAGCGGTGGGACCGGAAGGAGATGGTGTGTGCTTTTCAGGGGAGTTTTGGGCAACAAAAAAGGCACCGGAATCGGTGCCTGTAGGACTGGGGTAGCTGGATTCGAACCAACGAATGACGGAGTCAAAGTCCGTTGCCTTACCGCTTGGCTATACCCCAATGGTGGAGGGGCAGATTCGAACTGCCGAACCCGAAGGAGCGGATTTACAGTCCGCCGCGTTTAGCCACTTCGCTACCCCTCCAGCAAATATTAAAATTTCGTACTCAGATATCTTACAATAGTTTGAAATAGAATGCAAGGATTTTACCGCAAAAACATAAAGAATCTAGTCAGGTTAGTGGCTAGATTCTTTATGCGTTATTTTAGTTTAGATGTCACTTTCTTCTTCGAGAAGGTGCGCTCTTGTTTATTTCCTAAAGCGTTCAGACGAGCATCTAAAAGAATATGACGGCCCTCTACGCTTCGGGTGTAGATGATTTCGTATGAGCCGATGTATTTTTCGATATTTGCGACAAAGACGATGACGTCTTCTTTTCGTTTATCGAACATGCTTGGGACGGCAAAATATTTCGTTTGGTCATTGACCCAAGTCGTAGCTCTTAAAATATAGCGTTGGTTCTCGATTGGGGCGAAGAATTCCGATAACGCCTGTGCAAAAATTTCTTTTTCGCGCAAGGTTCCACCCTTTAGATAAGTGGCTGGTTTGAATCGAATTCTTATCTCCGCGAACGACTCTGGCCTTGCAGTTTTGTGTCTGCAAGTGTCCAGATGCCAGCAAGGCTTTTCGGACGGCTTCGGCAAAGAGTTCGAGGCGTTTATACGGGCTCTTGTATAGGAAATATCTCAACCAGACGATATTTAATGCGATGAGCGACAGGATTCCCACTGGATATAAGAGTTGGGACGGCCCTTTCGCAAAATCGAGGATGATATAGACGATCAGTTCCGTCAGTGCGATTGCTTGCGCATAGGTTAGAATTTTCCGTGCATCTGTCAGAAGAACGGTTGGCAAGAATGTCTTGTCCACTGCAACTTCATTAGAGACTTCCATGTCTTCTAGAAGCGGAAGGGATTCATTCCAGCGCTTCTTCAACTCTTCGCGGTTACGCGAGCGTTCAATGGTTTCTTGATTGAGCTTTGTTAAATCCTTCTTCGTAAACTTGATCGTTCCAAGGTCTAATCGATCCACGCCTGATTCAATCGTGTTTTCATTATAGTGTAGTCCTAAGAACTGCTTCATGCGGCGTTGTAATAATTCCATATCCGGACTATCGATTCCGACAGCAACCTCTTCGTCTTCTTTCTTCTTGAAGAGTTTTTTCTCCGCCAGATTAATGGACACGAGATGCCAAACGCTACTTGTCTTATCTGGATTTTCCGGCCAAATGCGAATCGCGCGACCTCGCATCTGATTGCTGAGCATGAAACTTCCGACAAAGCTCGCGAGAATCAATGAGTTCACGCATGGCGCATCCCAGCCTTCGCCGAGGAGTGATTTTGTTCCAATCACGACATGAATCTGTCCTTCTTGGAAGAGCTGCGTCACGGCGCTCACTAAATCATGTTGCGACCCTACTAGACGGACCTTCACATAGTCGTTTTCATCAAGTTGTCCTACTGGTTGGAAGGTGATCTTATCGGAACCAAAAATAGCCTCTAGACGCGGTTTCACTGCTGTTGGGATAATTACGAGACTTCCTGTTAAAACCGCCACAGGAACGTCTAATTGCTGCTCCACAAGCTCTCTACGAAGCACTTCAAAGTAAGGCAATACGCCCAGTTGGCTATATTGAACTTCTGGATTTCCTAAGTGCACCTCAAAATCTTTTCGAATGAAGTCGGTTAGAATCAACTGTCTCAATTCGCTGCCTAATGTTTCATATTCAGCCTTAAAAATTTCTCGGACTGCGTTTAGTTTTCCAAGAGATTGATTTAACAGCTGGTCGAGTTGTTTATTGCGAAGTAACTGCACTTGTTTACGATCAATTAACCCGAGCGATTTCAACTCATGCTTCAATTCCTTACAGTCTTCTTCGGATAAATCATACCAATGCGGCACATCGAATAACATTCCCTGTAAGAGGATTTCAAACCACGCCAAATCAAATGTCGGAAGCAGGCTTGCCCCCAGTAATTGTTGGAAATGTTTCGGAAACTCGATGCCTTTATGACGTAAGAAAATCAGTGTTGCCGAGAGATACTTCGGCTCGTTTAAGAGTTCGTCTTCGGAGATCGTTCCATCGAGCGCGCGACTAGTTCTTACCGCCTCACAAAACATCGAATCAGACGATAGATTTTTCAAGAAGGCTCTCTTTTGAGTAGAAAACTGATCGAGTTGTTTCTCTTCTTCCTTCGTTGGAAAAGAGAAATACACATAGTCCTGGTGCGGACACAAACTTCCCTCTTTAACGAGTTCTGGAACGGTAATTTCTTCATCAATTTCCCCACACATGGTCACATAACGCTCCCAAAGCGCAGGCTCCCCTTCATATGGAGGTGTTGCCGTCAGCGAAATCACACTGATGTCCGCAAAGGATTTACGGAAGGTCTCTAGACTCTTCCACCATTCATTTCGCAAGTGATGACACTCATCGAGGCACAATGTCCCAAGGTTTGCTTCCTTAAAGAGCTTAATAATATCCACGTCTTTAAAATCAAAGTGCTCGTTCTCGACCACATCGTCCGTATCCTCGACTTCAGCGTCGCCTTCCAGACGATTGATGGCACTGTGCAAGGCTTGATACGTCGCAACGGTGATGGTCTTTGGCTGCTTCAGATTTTGCGAAATCATTTCATCGGCTAGGCTCGCATCATCCAAAAACGCCTCACGAATACGGTCCACCCACTGCTGACGAATGGTTACAGTCGGCACTAAAATAAGCGCCGGCTTACTATTACGACGGATAAATTCAATTCCTAGCGTCGTTTTCCCAGAACCTGGAGCCGCCACCAAGTGAATATGGCCATCCGCCATAATCGAATCGCTCTTTTCTAAAATGCGCTTTTGATACGCTCTCCACTCGCCTTTAAAAGATAAGTGTTCGAACATGTAACCCCTCCTTTGCTCATTCATTATACCATCAGATTTCTTCTTTTAATTCGATTTTGATAACACTGTCCACCTCATCTGGCAATGGATAGGTGTAAGCCCCAATTTCTCCATATTGTGCAAAACAAATGTCTTGAAAAGCTAAAGTAGTCCAACTGTTAGAAATTCTTACTTCGCTACCATCATGGACAAAACTCATACGTTCAATCTGCTCTTTATCGATCCCTGTTAACGCAATCGGACCAATAGGTTGTTCAAAACACATGAGCATACAAAATTTTTCCCATTCTTTGTATAATAACCCCATTCCGGTTTTGGCAGATTCACTAATTCTCCTTCGTAGATAGATTCTCCATTGCTCTTCATCCAGCATCCTATTTCACGCAAAATATCGATACTCTCTTGAGGAAAGCTTCCCTTTGCATTTGGTCCCACATTTAAAATCATGTTTCCACCCTTACTGACACATTCGACCAATTTTCGAATAAGAACTTTAGAACTCTTTAAACTGTTTGTCAGAAGGATTATACGCCCAGTGATTATTCATCGTGAGACACAATTCCCAAGGTAATAACTCTCCCTTTATAATTCCGAATCCCTTCATGTGGGTACAAATTTGTTCAGGACTAACAAAGTCTCCAGAATAAGAATGAATCTCTTCTGTTGCAATACTTCCAAACCCTTCCAGAAGTCTCTAAGCGGTTGTCAACAACCACATCAGGTTGATGTTTTCTTACAAGTTCTATTAAATCGCTTGCCTTCCATTTCTCACCAAACATTTCTCCGTAGGAAAAAAAGTCAAACCAGAGAATATCGAGTTTCCCATACTTTGTTACAATTTCCTCCACTTGGTGATGCATAAACTCCAAATAGCGGTTAAAATCGATTTGTTCATCCTTATAAGCGATATTTCCTCTCATAGGATGATGTCGATCGGAGTACTTCGGATAATCTGGATGATACCAGTCCAGCAGACTAAAATATAATCCGACTCGAAGCCCTTCAGCCCTTACTGCATCTACAAATTCCCGAACTAAATCCCTTCCAAAGGGTGTATTGGTAATTTTATAATCTGTATACTCGGAATCAAATAAACAAAATCCGTCGTGATGTTTAGCCGTCAATACGACATACTTCATTCCCGCTTCTTTAGCAGCCTTTGCCCATACTTTGGCATCGAATTCACTTGGATTAAATGCGTCAAAATAGGGTTGATAGTCTTCAATTGTCATTTTTTCATTACTGCGAATCCATTCTCCCCTTCCAGGAATCGCATAAAGACCAAAATGAATAAACATCCCAAATCGAGCTTGTCTAAACCATTCCGTCCTTTGTAAAATGATTTCTAAGGAATTCTCCATTCCCCTCCACTCCTTTACATCAATACATTCAACTAATGTTATTCTAGCACTCTTCTCTTTTCAATTACACCTTTTTCTTGAAAGAACAGGATTGCCTTTGAATATCATCACAATACAAAAAATCTCTTAGATAGGATTACCTTCTCACAAGGATTTACTGTAATCCAGAGATATCTAAGAGATTTGTTCTATTAATGATTCATTCTTTTTTTCTGATAGTCCTTTGAAACTTTCATCAAAGTCTCGTACGCTTCTGCCAACTCTTCTTTTAAAGTGGCATCTTTCAAGTACGACTGCACCTTGGCAATCACTTCTTTCTCGCGACTGGCATCTAAAATCGCGATACCATTTTCTTTTTTAATACGAGCGACATCGACAACGACTTGCATGCGGCGTTCAAAGAGCGCTACAATCTCGCGGTCGATGGCATCAATTTCTGCGCGTTGTTTTTCTAACACTCGATTTCCTCCTACTGTTAAATTCCAAAGAAGACGCCTAATGGGTAGCCTACAATAATCGCACTAGCAGCGCTGAGTAGAATAGGCCTCCTCCGTATACAAAGGCATCTTTTGCATTCGTCCAACCAGAACCGACCGAAATCGCTACATACGGCATGCTTGGTGGTGTCATAAAGGCAAGACTCGCCATGAATCCAATCAAGCAGGCAATGGTTCCCGCTTGGACGTCGACTGAGCCTGTTGCATAGACGGTCGTTAATACGGTTGTGACTACCGATACGGTTACTAAGTTTGAAGAGACATTCGTTTGTAATCCTGCCCAGAGGACGAAGATGATTACGACAAGAATTGGAGCGAGTGTCGCAAATACCGGTACGAGTGAACTTTCAAGAAGTCCAATCACTCCTAATTCCGGTTTTGTGACAAGAGTTCCCATGCTTAAAGTGGCGCCTACCAAGAACATACTTGGCCAGTACACGCCCTTTTGAAGTCCTTCTTGAATCGATAAGAGTGGTTTCCCGTCAAAGGACAGAATCGCCATCACGATGACTCCAATCATCGGTGGGAAATGCCATCCCTGCTGTTTTTAGGAAGGCTGCGACGTCTGGTAAGAATCCTCCTACGAGTTCTGGTAACACCCATAATAAGACGACGCCCATGAAGATGAATACTGTCGCCGTTTCGCGTTTTGATTTGGCAGGAAGTGCTTCGAGCGATTCGAGTGGTTTCATTTCGACGTTTGATAAATCCACTCTCCAAACGGTTCTAAGAACAGCCCACATCGCGATAAAGAGCACGAGTCCGGCTGGAATTCCAATCATCATATATTGCGCGTTGGAAATCGCGATTCCTGTTGCATTCTTGTAAAGCGCCATGGCGGTCACAGAGAAGACGTGGTTGATTGGCGTCATCGCTGTACCAATCGCCACCGTGGCAAAAAAGTACGATAAGGAGCACCGAAGCCTGTCTATCGCCTTTTTTCAAACCGAGAACGACCATGATTTCCTCGTAAATCGGGAAGACGATCATAAAGAGAATCGTCGGCGAAATAAAGAGGCTAATGGCAAGAACGCTGGCGTAAAAAGCCCCGATAAAATGCCATGGAGACTTCCCTGCAAAGGAGCTGCCGAGTGCACGCGCGACGAAACGTCTAAGTGCGGGCGTTTGCTCGAGGGCGTATGTCATTAAGAATGTAAATAATAGGAAGACAAAGGTTGTATTCCCAAACGACAAATTAAAAATCTGTCCGTAGTTGACGCCTGGAAGCATCCCGATTCCTAACATCACATAGCAGAGAACGCTTGGCCAGTCCGTTGCGACAAAGAGCCAAAGTAATAGACTGCTAAAGAAGATGGATAGGATGGAAATTGTTGGTGCTTCAAGCCCAAATAATGATTGTTGTGTAATGGTTAAATAACCGCTCGTTCCCATGAGAACAGCGCTGAGTGCAACGATGGATAGTTGCAACTTGGTCCATGTTTTTCCTTTCATTGGTTCACCTCATTCTTATCTATCCTACCTCATTTTTTAGCAGATTGCTATTGGAAATAAAGAGTTTCTGCAAATTTCTAAGCAGTTTTCTACTATTATATAGAAGAAATTTTCCTCAAAACAAAAAGCCGGGCACGAAGCCCGACTCTGGATTAATGTTCTAATTTTTAAGGTTTGCGCTAAACGTTTGTACATTAACATCGCAAGTACGCTATTTAGACCGAACTTCACGATATTAAATGGAAGTAATGCGAATGCCATTAATGATCCCTAAGTCTGTTACCAATGGGTTTAATGCATGTGCTGCGGCAACGATTTTTTCCATTGGGAAGTTCATCGCTGTTGCGTAAAGTGGGAACATCACGAAGTAGTTCGCTGTCAGTAACACCACTGTCGCTGAAATCGTACCGATGACTAAGCTGATTACCGCTGATTTGAAATTACGGCGACGTTGATAGTAAAAGCACTGCTGGTAACATAAAGCTTAAGCTACCGATTAAGTTTACTGTTTCTCCGATTCCAAAAGTCATTGACCCGTTATAGAAGAAGTTTAACAACACTTTGATGAGCGCAATCAAGCTTCCGTGCAATGGTCCAAGAAGATATCCACCCAGTAACACTGGTAAATCCGAGAAGTCGAGCTTCACGAATGTTGGGATAAACGGTACGTTGAACGATAATAGCATTAATACGGTACTAATCGCACCAAAGACTCCTACTAGAACAATTTTTTTAGCCGATGTTCTGTTCGACTTTTTTACATTTGTACTCATGGTACGTCCTCCTTCATAGGGCGAAGGAAATTGCACTGTTTCTCAGTTTCAAAGAAAAAAGCAGCATTGAAATGGACCTTTCAATACTGCTCATCAAATAGACTTGTTGAAATAGTGCCATTTTCTCACATCTAGACTATACTATCGGTTCTGGAATTGCACCAGATCATGCCAATCGGCTCGTGGACTATACCACCGGTCAGGAATTTCACCTTGCCCCGAAAAATGTTATTTATGTTTTGTATTGTAGCACCTCGCCGCCACTTAGGCAATCTCTCTGCCTCAAAAAGCTGTTTTTATGCTGTTTCTCCAATAAAAAAACTTGGATGACGTTTATCATCATCCAAGTCCTGCTATTTGATTGATAAAATTATTTCTTTTCTTCTTTTTGCTCAACAAATCCAAGGCGTTCAATGTTTTCTTTAGATGCTGAAAAACTTACTTTGCCATCTTTCTTAATCAGTGCAACATCCATTGTTTCATATAAACTTGGCGCTTTTGCACGACTTTCTGAGTCATCAATTTGAACTTCTTCATGTCTATTTCAACAGTGAATGCTATTTCTTTTTCACTATCTGACAGAAGTAACTTTTACGCCCTCTGTAGCTTTTCATTTGATTCACGATTTCATCTCTTCTTTGACGTGCTGCTGTTGCATATTCCGGAACACTTGATAAACGTACTACTATATCGGTTGTTAGAGATAAAAACTGTGTCATTCTCTTTGTCATATACATATGTATAAGTGACCTTCGAATTTTTCTGTTTGCAAAACAAATGACTGCTTTACTTTCTGAACGGCATCCTAGTAATACAAACAATGTCCCTAGTAGTACAATGGATAATTTCAAGATTTTCTTCATTAGAATACTCCCTTTAATCTGACTTGCTTTTATCATAGAAAATGAACTATCGTTTGTCAAATTCTGTTGAAGTCCACACTCATCATTTATATAAAAAAACTTGGATTACGTTTGCCATAATCCAAGTTCTTCTATATTTATTTTTCTTCTTTTTGCTCAACAAATCCTTTGCTTTCAAGGCTTTCTTTGGATGCTGAAAAACTTATTTTATCGTCTTTTTTTATAAGCGCCACATCCATTGTTCTATATAACTCTGGTGCTTTTGCACGACTTTCTGAGTCATCCAATTTGAACTTTTTCATGTCCACTTCAATCGTGAAATTTAATTCTTTTTCACTGTCTGATGTAGTGACTTTGATGCCTTCGATATCTTTCATTTCATTCACGAGTTCATCTCGAATTCTACGTGTTATTGTATCGTATTCTGGAATATTGGCTAGTTTCATTACTGACTTCGTTGTTAGAGATAAAACTGTGTCATTTCCTTTGTCATATACATATGTAAAAGTGACCTCCGCATTTGCCGTTTGAAAAACAAATGATGCTTTACTTTCTGAACGGCATCCTAGTAATACAAATAATGCTCCTAATAGTACAATCGATAACTTCAATATTTTCTTCATGACAGCACTCCCTTTATTTCACTTCTTTAAACTCGTATTCTAAAATAGCCTCTTTAGATAATTGGTAGCTAACCATATTATCCTTTTCTTTTCAAAGCTGCATTAACGGTGTTATAGAGCGTTGGAGCTTTCTTGCGACTTGCCGCATCATCGAACTTAAATTTATTAACGTCGACTTCAATCGTTAGCGTAATGTAGTTATTATCGTCCTTCTTAGTGTATGTAACACCTTCAATTCCTTCCATCTCCGCTACAACCTCGTCTCGTTGACTACGCACGGCTTCTGTGTACTGTTCATCTTTTGGTGATATCGTAAATAATATTCATCGTTAGTTTGAAACTGAATCTTTCTCTTTATCGTATACATAAGATAATATCGTCTTACTAGCAGTCTTTTGTAAAACAAATTCACTTTTTGTTTCTTGGCTACATCCTAGTAAAACAAATAACGTCCCCAATAATAGAATGGATAGTTTCAAGATTTTCTTCATTCAAATACTCCTTAAATCTGACTTGTTTTTATCATAGAAAAATGAACTATGGTTTGTCAAATTCTGTTGCAGTCCACATTCAACATTTATAAAAAAACTTGGATTACATTTCACTGCAAATCCAAGTTCATATCGATTATTTCACTTCTTTAAATCCTTCTTTTTAAAAATACTCTTTTTAGATTCTTCAAAGCTGTAAATATCATTTTTCTTTATTACCGCTGTATGAACGCTACTATATAGAGCTGGCGCTTTAGCACCTGCCTTTCCATCCTCATAGTTAAACTTCTTAAGATCCACTTCAATTGTTATCTTTAGTTCTTTTGCGCTATCAGATTGAGTGACTTTAACCCCTTCAACGCCACTCGCGTCGTCTACTATTAGTTTTTTTGGGTACTACGTGCTTTCTCTTCGATTTCTTTACTTTTTTTGAAATGTCGTAGATGAGATTAAATGTTACAGATGAAACTGAATCTTTTTCTTTATCGTATACATAGGTTATTTTTTGTTTTATATCACTAAGATCAAAAACAAATTCACTTTTAGTTTCTGAGCTACAACCGACTAAAACAAATAACGCTCCTAACAACACCATTGTTAATTTCAAAATTTTCTTCATTAGAATACTCCTTTAAATTTGACTTGTCTTTATCATAGAAAAATATAGTACCCGATGTCAAATCTGCTTGTATAAGATCACTACGATAAAAAAGGGCAAACAAAAAAACCGCCTCCTTTTCAGGAGACGGTCATTTCATTCATATTAGAAACGGATGTATGTTGCTTGAGCTGCAACGCTTGCTGAGATTGTACGGTAAGAGATTACGTTTAATCCACGTACGTTCATTTCAGAGATGTATAATGAACCATCTGCGTTAACTGCTTCTACGAAAGCTACGTGTCCGTAAGTTGGGTCAGCACCTGCTAAACCTTGTTGGAATACGATTGCTGAACCAGCTGATGGTGAGTGAGATACTGAGTATCCATAGCTACGAGCGTATGATGGCCATTCAGCCGCGTTACCCATCATGGTGTGACCGATTGGTGTACCAACTTGTGCCATACGGTTAAATACGTAGTAAGTACATTGTCCGAAGTATCCACCGTTAAGTGAAGCACGGAAACTTGGGTCAACTGCTGGGAAAACCTCCGCCAGCTGTGTAAGTGTAGCTTGATGTTTGTGCTGGAGCTGCTGGTGTTGAAGTAGAGCTTGAAGTTGAAGCTGTACTTGTTGAAGCTGTGCTAGCTGCTGCAGGTGCAGGAGCTTCATATGAAGTTTGTGTAGCAGTTGTTTGTGATTGTGAAGCTTGTGCTGCTAATGCTTGACGAGATGCTTCAGCAATACGAGCTGCTTCTGCTTCAGCTTTTGCTTTTTTTCTTCAGCTAAACGTTTTTTTGGAAAGCTTCTTTTTTTCAGCAACTAATCCATCACGTTTTGCGATTTCAGCTACTTCTTCTTGTGAAAGGTTCGCTAATAATACTTTGTTTTTTTAGAGAAAGTATCGTTTAATTCTGTTTGTAATGAAGCTAATTCTTTTTCAGCTGCTTCTTGTTCAGCTAATTTTTTTCTTGTTGAGCTTCTTCTTTAGATTCTACTTGTTTCTTGTCTTCAGCTTGTTGTTGCATTAATTCGCGGTTTGCACCCATTAAATCCATTACAACACCGATACGGCTAACCGCATCTGATAAGCTTTCAGCGTTTAATAAGAAATCTAAGTATGAACGAGCACCATTTGTTTGTACTGAACGAGCTTGTTCTTCTAAACGTGAGTTACGTTCTGCGATAACTTTTTCTAATTTAGCAATTTCAGCTTTTAATGTTTCGATTTGTTCTTGAACTTCAGCTTTTTTAGCTTGAGTTGTATCGATTTTAGTTTGTACATCAGATAATTCTTTCGCTAATGTATCGATTGTAGAATTAACTGCTGATTTTTTCTCATTAATGTTAGCGATTGATGAGTTAACTGTTTCGATTTGTGAATCGAAATCTTGCGCGTTAACTGATGGCGCTAAAGCTCCTAATGATAATACTGTTCCTGTTACTAATACTGTTAATAAACGTTTCTTCAAGTGATTTTCCTCCAATGTTTCTCACTAATATATATTCGAAGTAGCCGGTCACGGCTTTTAATAAAACTTAACTTGGTACTATAATACCATAGGACTTTAGGCGGATGTTGATTTTCTTTGAATTGATAATACCTTGTAATAAAGCTGTAACATAACCCGAACGACTGACCTTTTTGATACATAAATGGTTATTTTTTGTGAAAAATTACAGGGTAAAATGTGAATTTTTGGAGATTTTCAACGTAAAAAAGTATAAATTGATTCCAAAAGAATCCTTTGCGGATTTATTGATAATAACTGTAATGGGGAACGGTTCGAGCCGAAGTCTCTCACCTTTAAAAGCCTCAAAGCGGCCGTACAGAAAAAAATTTCTGACGGCCGCTATTTCGCATTTAATCCTATCCCCATTACGGTTATTATAAAATCCGCCTATTCTTTGGAATCTTTATTTTTTTCTCCGCTTGAAATAGCTCTGCACATTCTGCGTTAACACAGCCAGAGCTTCTATGGTTTGAGCGGGTGCAGGTTTAAATGGGAAATTTCTGGCTTTTTGCATTCGAAATGCGCTCACTAAATCTTGAGTTTTGGAGCCAACAAATTCGGGCTTTTGACCAAAAAGTTATTTTTGCAATATAACGTATATGTCATATTGTGTTTTTTTACAGTTTGCTTTTTGAAAACATGATTGTGTAGGCGTTTATAGAGGTTTTGAAAATCTATTTAAAAACATTTTTTTGTCTCGAAAGTTTGTGAACTGCTCGTTATCGTCAGTTCGTTCAAGCAAATAATTTTCTAGTGACTTTTTGTATAGCAATGCACCCGGAGGATGATTCTGGAGAATACTGCGGATTTTATCATCACAGTAACGTGGTAGAGCATAAAAATGAGAGAAAGCAAAGAGTTATACGCAGTAGCTGATTGGCATTAGCTTCATCACTCGTGATTTGCTTAAGCTAATCATCCTTTCAGACTCTTTGCACAGGGCGAAGATTTGAAGAGCTTCGAGCTAAAGACAAAGTGCGACGTTACAGTGATGATAATTAAATCCGCAAGGATTCAAAAGAATCATCCGTAAGTCTTTTTATTTCAACACCACTAGAAGTATTTTTTCTTACCGCGGCGGACGATGACGAAGCGTTCTTCGAAGGATTGTTCTTTCGTCCATTCGAATTCTAAGTCCGTTACTTTTTCACCGTTGATAGAAATCGCGCCGTTTTGAATGTCTTCGCGTGATTGTCTTCTTGATGGTTCGATGCCAAGGTCCACAAGCCATGTTGCTAGGTTTTGGCTTTCTTTTGAACTTTCGAAGGTTGGCATGTTTTTGAAGCCTTGTTCGATTTCGTCGGCTGTTAATTGTTGTACGTTCCCTGTGAAGAGCGCGTTTGTAATTTTCTTCGCATCTTCTAAGGCTTTTTCGCCGTGAACGAAGCGAGTCACTTCTTCCGCAAGGCGGATTTGCGCTTCACGTTTATGTGGTTCTGTCGCCACTTTTTCTTCGAGCGCTTCGATTTCTTCGCGTTCTAGGAATGTGAAGTACTTGATGTATTTAATCACGTCGCGGTCATCTTGGTTTAACCAGAATTGGTAGAATTCGTATGGAGTTGTCTTTTCAGGGTCAAGCCATACAGCACCACCAGCTGATTTTCCGAATTTTGTACCGTCTGATTTTAACATTAATGGAATTGTTAAACCGTACGCACGAGACTCTGCGCCTTCTACTTTACGGATTAACTCAAGCCCTGAAGTGATGTTTCCCCATTGGTCCGCACCACCGATTTGGACTTGCACGTCTTCTGTCTTGAATAAATGCAAGAAGTCCATTGATTGTAGGATTTGGTATGAGAATTCTGTAAATGAAATTCCCACTTCTAGACGGCTTGCAACCACATCTTTGGCAAGCATTGTGTTTAAGTTGAAATGTTTCCCGTAGTCACGTAAGAAGTCTAGTAATGATAAATCTTTTGTCCAATCGTAGTTGTTTACAAGGCGTAATGTTGCTTGGTCTTCATCTGTTGTGAAGAATAATTTCTTCATTTGCGCTGTTAATTTCAACATTATGTTGAACTTGTTCCATTGATTGAAGTACACGTTCGCTTGTACGACCACTTGGATCCCCAATAGAACCTGTTGCTCCACCAATTAAGATGACTGGTTTATGTCCTGCTAATTGGAAACGACGAAGAATCATAAATGGAATTAAGTGTCCAATGTGCATGCTGTCCCCAGTTGGGTCTACCCCACAGTAGAGCGATACAGCCTTTTCGTTTGTTAAGGCACGTAAGCCTTCTTCATCTGTCATTTGGTTGATGGCGCCGCGCCATTCTAAATCATCGATAATGTTCATCTTGTTTCTTCCCTTCTTTCTTGTAAATAAAAAATCCCTAATAGCCAAAAAGACTATTAGGGACGATTTTCACCGTGTTACCACCCTTGTTGACGATGCCAGGCATCATCCACTCGAGCATCCTTATCGCGGATGAGACGTCCTGACGGATTGCTCCCAAGTGTACTTCGCGGATGTGGGGGATTGTCTTGCACCAACCGACAATTCTCTTCTTTCTCCCGTGGACAACCACTACTGCGCTTGTTCATTGCTTATATATGTGCATTTAGTATACGGCTTATCCTACTTGATGTCAATGACTACATTTCATCAGGAGCAGCTACGCCAAGAAGCGCTAAGCCTTGTTTTAGGATGCTTGCTGTTGTTTGTACTAAAGCGATACGGCTGTTGAAGGCTTCATCTTCAACGAGTACTTTTGTATGTGCGTAATATTTATTGAACGCTTGTGCTAAGTTGATAACGAATTTTGCAATCGCAGATGGTTCGCATTTTTCTTCGGCAAAGCGGACAACGTTTGGATAGTTTTCGATGAGTTTCAATACTTCCCACGCATCATCGTCTGTTAATGAGAACGCCTCTTTTGTATCGACAGTATGGTTGGCTTTACGTAAAATACTCATCGCACGAGCATGTGTATATTGTACGTATGGCCCTGTTTCTCCTTCGAATTGCACGACTTCTTCCAGCGCAAAGTCGAAGTTGTTTGTACGGTCGTTCTTCAAGTCGTGGAAAATTACCGCACCCACCCCAACAGCGTGAGCTACTGCTTCTTTGTTTTCAAGCGCTGGATTTTTTGCTTCGATTTGTTTCAAAGCAAGTTCTGTCGCTTCTTTTAACACGCCTTCAAGAAGGATGATTTTTCCTTTACGTGTCGATAATTTCTTACCGTTCAATGTGATTAGCCCGAATGGAATATGCACGATATTTTCAGACCAAGGTAAGTTTAATTCGTTTAAGACTGCTTTTAATTGTTTGAAGTGGTTTGATTGTTCCATCCCTACCACGTAAATACATTTTGCAAAATCGTAAGTATTCTTACGGTAGTTTGCGGCTGCTAAGTCACGTGTCATGTATAATGTTGCGCCGTCTGATTTTTTAATCAACGCTGGTGGTAAATCATATTTTTCAAGGTCTACGATTGTAGCGCCGTTATCCACTTTTAGTAAATTAGCGTCTTCCAGCATGTCGACCACAACGTCCATCTTGTCGTTATAGAACGCTTCACCATTGTATGAATCAAAAGTCACGCCTAGTAAGTCATATACGCGGTTGAATTCTTTTAAAGATTCACTTCTGAACCATTCCCATAGACGAACGGCTTCAGCATCTCCATCTTCTAGTTTTTTGAACCATGCACGACCTTTGTCATCGAGCGTTGGGTCTAGTTCTGCTTCTTCGTGGAAACGAACGTATAATTTAATCAGTTCTGCGATTGGATCTGCTTTTACAAGCTCTTCGCTTCCCCATAATTTGTACGCTTCGATGAGTTTCCCAAATTGTGTTCCCCAGTCTCCTAAGTGGTTGATACGAATTGGCTCGTAACCCACTTTTTTCTCAAGGTTCGCAATCGCGTTTCCGATTACTGTTGAACGTAAATGTCCCATTGACATTGGTTTTGCAATATTTGGTGAAGACATATCAATCACGACTTTACGTCCTTGACCGTAATCCCAATCCCCGTAATGTTCGCCAAGCTCTAAGACTTCTTTTAAGACTTCATCAGCAAAAGCGCTACGTTCTAAGAAGAAGTTCGCGTATGGTCCCATTGCCTCTGCGCGTTCGATGTGCTTATCGCTTACAGCTTCCACGATTTCTGTCGCGATAGCTTGCGGTGCTTTACGTAATACTTTTGCAAGTGTAAATGCAGGGAAAGCTAAGTCCCCTTGGTTTGCGTATTTAGGCACTTCAATCATTGATACGATTTCATCAACGCTTAAATGCTCGCCGACTGTTTTTGCGATTTGTTCTGCAACAATTTTCTTGTAATTCATCTTTGTTCTCCTTTTCTTTGGTTTTTATACTCGGATATCCATTTGCACAAAAAAATCCCTATACGACGACAGTCATATAGAGACGAGAATTCCCGTGGTACCACTCTGCTTGCTCAAATTGAGCCACTTTACTCGGTAACGGCGAATCCGGATTATCCTACATTTCAAATAATCATTTCAAAAGTGCGGTTCATTTTTAATGAATGGTTGGCTTTCACCCTTCCAACTCGCTAATACATTCTGTTAAAAACTACTCTCTTTTTCATCAATTTTGCTATTTAACTGTCATCCACTGTATCATAACTAGCCTCATTTTGCAATTTTACTTCTCTTTGAAATAACGAATCCCATTGACCACTGAAGAAATCGCAAATAATACTGCCACAATTCCGTAGAGGGGCTTCGAAGTAAATGCTAAAATCACAAATGCAATCGCACAAATGGCGTACACAATACATTGATATAAGTTTGATTCATCCCTGTCACCTACTTCAATTTATCATGGTCATACGTATGCACGAGTTCAAGCCCTGCAAAACGTTGTTGGCGAAGCGCTTCATACACGACAATCGCTGCCGTATTCGATAAGTTCAACGACCTCACATGCGTATCGTTCATCGGAAGACGCAAGCATTTCTCTTCGTTTTCGCGCATAAACTCTTCAGGAAGACCGGTTGTTTCTTTCCCGAACATGAAGAATTGCTCCTCATCGCGGGCTAAATCCACCTCATCATACGTATGGTTGGCGAATTTTGTAATTAAATATAATGGTCGTTCTCCTAAATACTCCAGGAACGCTTCAAGGGATTTGTGATACGTAATATCGACATCATGCCAATAATCAAGCCCCGCGCGTTTTAAGTGCTTGTCATCTGTCGAGAATCCAAGCGGTTCAATCAAGTGCAGTGGCGAATTCGTCGCCGCACAGGTTCTTGCGATATTCCCAGTATTGGCTGGGATTTGTGGTTCAAATAATACGATATGATTCACCGTCATTTGGTTGCCTCTTCTCTATATTTTTCTTGTAAGACTACAATTGCTTTGTCTAATTCTTCAATTAACTCGATATCTTCCTTCGAGGGATTTTCGAGCGATTCGAGTTTCTTGGTTGCTGCTGCTTTTTGCTCGTTAAAATAATCAATCATCTCTTGGTTGGATTCATTTACGATTTCTGCAACGGCCCATGCAGCGGTTCCCTTCATCACAGGACGCATATCTTCTTTCATGACACGAAGCAACAGTGGCACCGCCGTTTTATCGCGGTAGTTGGCCAGGGCAATAATCGCATTTCGCTGCAACGGCTTCTTCCCACGCCACGATCCAGCCATTTTGCCAAAACGCTCCTTAAATTCCTTATTCGAAATCGTCACGAGCGGTTTCAATAGCGGATGCGTCTCCTCAACGGATGGCTCCATTTCAGGATGCAAGTGGAAATCTTTCCCCTTATTATACGGACACACTTGCTGGCAAATGTCACAGCCGTAAATCACATGCCCGATTTTTTTACGAAACTCTTGTGGCATAAAGCCCTTTGTCTGCGTCTGATACGACAAGCAGCGCATGGCATTCATACGCCCATCGCCAAGGAGCGCACCTGTCGGACAGAAATCCACACAGCGCGTACAATCGCCGCACCCGTAGTCCACCATTTCATCGGTGGGGAACTCGATATTCGTAATCAGCTCCCCTAAGTAGACATACGAGCCAAATTCCTTCGTAATGAGAAGTCCATTCTTGCCGACAAAGCCAATTCCCGCACGCTCAGCCACGCGCACATCGATTAATTCACCCGTGTCGACCATCGGCTTAAACCTAGAGTCTTCATCTTGGACTTCTTCCTTGATATAGTTAATCAGTGCTTCCATGCGTCTTGAGAGAATAAAGTGATAATCCTCCCCCCACGAAGCCCGCGCAAAGGCCCCTCGACGCTCTCCTTTCACACGTTCCGGCTTATTCTTTGGAAGTGTCGGATATGCCAGCGCAATGGAAATAATGGTTTTTGGAGTATCGAAGATTTTCTCAGGATAAATACGTTCTTCTAGCACTGGGTGCTCGAATCCTGTCGTATGGCCGAGTTCTTTTGAACGACGCATGCTCTCTTCTAAGTGCGTAAACGGCTCGGCAGAAGCAAAACCAATCTTATCGATGCCAAGCTCTTTACTTTTAGCGATAATTTTCTGTTTTAAGACTGCTGTATCCATCAAAAACCTCCTCTCTTTGTTCCTATCTATTGTACTATACTTCTCTTTTATCACAAAGTGTCTAAATTTTGTGCAAAAAAAAACGCTAGCCTTCGGTGATAACACTGCGAAAGTTAACGTTAGTCGAACATCAATTGCCGTGCAAAATGAATTACAGAGCAAAAGATTATTTGTATAATAGCGCTTTTCTTAGAAAAAATCAACTGAAAAGTTAAGAAATTCTAACGTTTTTGAAAAAAATTTTTTAACTCTCCCTAGTTATCTTGAATTTTCATCAAAAAAATCCTTCTGCTATGCACGTTAACAGTGTTATAAACAAAGAAAAAGCAACTCAAGAAGTTGCTTTTCTCATTTTCCTCTCCACTTCATTATACCATTCTTCCGTAATCGTAGAAGCTGCCATCGGATGGTCTCCCGGATTAATAACGACATCATGAAATGCTAATTGTTCATCAATCGTCACAATTAATGCTTTACAATCTTCTCCATAGTGCTTACGAAGTCTCTTCCAGTCCGTATACACTCGGAGTGTCAACTCTTTCGTTTGTCCTGGTTGCATTGCTAAATCAAAAGGAATATTGGGTTCTACGTCCGTTTGCGGGTTCTCTTCAAGAAGTTGATCATATCCATGAAGCCTCATTGGCGCAAGCAATTTTGCTGTTTTTAAAGCTTTATAATACTCATATAAATAGATTTGGCTTAGTGTTTTTTTATCTTTCGTATTCAGTTTACCCAATTGACGTGCCAAATATAACCACTGGATCAGATTCGGATTCGTTACAGGTATTTCTATTTCATCCATCCCTTTATACCGCGGAAGATCCACTAGTTGTTCCGCAAGAATCGTTGTTTTTTCACCACAATATTGAATTCCACGTATTCCATCATAGATGAATAAGTCTCTTATGAAATTACGAATCCCTTCTTTATCAGGTCCATTATCAATTCGTTTGAAATCAAAATTCTCATTTTTTCCAAACATCTCTTTAAGATTATGGATATACGAACTTGGAATCAGTTGAGCCATTGGCATTGAAACAAAAAGTGAGCCTTTCTCATCTTTTGATGCATTAGAAAACAGATAAGGTTCATCTGTTTCTACTGAATATACAACATAAACATCATCTAATAAAAATAGTTTTTCTCGAATCAGTTTATAGAATTCTCGTCTTTTATACTTTAATAGTACCTGTTTGGCTTCAAATTGTTTAGCCTCTTCAGCATGCACTCTATAATATAATTGCCAGATCTCCGAAATATCTGAAGCCGCTAATTTTTCACAATCCTCTTTAGTAAGTTTGCCCTCTTGTTCATCCACAAAAGCGATTCCAAGCGCAACAGTATAAGCATTACATAATTCGGTATCCGGGGTATTTTCCGAATGCAACACTGTCCCTTTATAAATACCAAGCTTAGTCCCATCTCGAACGATAGCCATCACCGTTGTGTCTGAAGCTTCTTGTACCATACTTCCATGAACTCCAAGTGATAAAACGGTTGTTTTCACAGGAGTTTCCGTTACACAACTCATGTTCGTTACAACAATTTCATCCCCTACTTTGATGGACCCTTTAACAAAGCCCATTACCATTAAGTCTGAAGAATTGTCATCTCCCTTAAAAAAATTAACAACACCAAGAGTAAAACTCGGACCCTGTTTCTTCTTTCCAAATAAAAAATCGAATAATCCCATTCATATTCCTCCCGTTTGCTAATCGCTGATACTTCAATTATAACATAGCTCTTTTCACGAATGTAGAGACAATAAATATCCACCGGCTAATGAGTGCACCCAAAAAGATTAGATTTTCTGTCTATCTTTTTGGGTTGCACTTTTTCTTATAACTATTTAATCTACTTCATTAAAGAATTCTTCTGTCATCAATACAGCTATCGTGTATTCTCCAGGATTAATAACAACATCATAATCTTTTATCAATTCATCAAGCGTTACAACTAACCCTTTATACTCTTCACCAAAGTGTTTACGGAGTCTCTTCCAGTCCGTATACACTTGAACGGCTTTCTCTTTTGTTTTCCCTTGTTGTATTGCTAAATTAAAAGGAATATTAGGTTCTGTGTCCGTTTGCGGGTTATCTTCCAGAAGTTGTTCATACCCATGAAGTCGCATTGGCGCAATAAATTTTGCGGTCTTTGTAAATCTGGCAAATATATAAAAATATGCGTTACCGATATTCTTTTGTTCTTTATCTTCTTTTCCGTCCGATTGACTTGATAGATGCAAAAACTTCATTAAATCTGGATTCGTTACAGGGATTTCTGCTTCATCTACCCCTTCATAATTCGGAAGGTCCATTAATTCTTTTGCAAAAATAAACGTATCTTCTGTGAAATATTGAATCGATTCTACCCCATCATATATAAATAAATCTCTTAGAAAAATTACGAATCCCCTCTTTTTTTCAGGTCCGTTTTCAATCCTTTTTAAAAATCAACTCTCTCATTTTTCTTATAAAAATCTTTACGGTAATGCATGTATGAGCTTGGAATCAGATAAACCCATGATTTTGAAACAGTCATCCCCTTATTTCCATCTAATGATGTATTTGCAAACAAATAAGGTTCGTTCGTTTTTACTGAGTATATTACATAAATGTCATCTAATAAAAATAGTTTTTTTCTCGAATCAGTTTAAAGAAATTCTCGTCTTCTCTGATCCACCTTCAGTTCTATTTCTTTTTACCTTTTTAAATTCTTCAGAATGAGCCTTCCAATATAAACTCCAAATCTCCGAAATATCTGAAGCGGCTAATTTTTCACGATCCTCCTCAGTGAGTTTTCCATCTTGTTTCCTTACAAAAGCGACCTCCAGTGCAAAAAGATAAGAACGATGAACCTGAATATCTGTCACGTTTTCCGAATGCAACACGGTACCCTTATAAATCCCCAGTTTATTCCCATCTTTAACTTTTACCTTCACCACTTTTTCTGAGGCTTCTTTAACCTCCTCTTCATTAACATAAATGGATGTAATAACGGTTTTTACAGGCGTTTCGGACAAACAACTCATCTTTGTAACAATCATTTCATCTCCTACTTTGAGGGTTCCTTCAACAAAGCCCTCAATGATTAAGTCTGTAGCATTGTCATCAACACCGATTACATCACCTACTCCAAGAATACAGCTTGATTCTGCTTCTTCCTTCTTTCCAAATAAAAAATCAAATAATCCCATTTCACTTCTCCTACTTCTAATTATTGACTATCTTCGTTTTCATTACCCGCTTCGAAATATAGTGTTCCGTTAATAAGGACAGGATGTGGAATTAATGGACCTCCCAACGGTTGGAGGAGGCCTCTCCACTCTTCCCCGTACTCTTCATTGAATCTCTTCCAATCTGTAAAAATTGGAACAGCCTTCTTATTGTCTTTTAGCTCTTTCATTGCTAACTCATACTTCACATCTTCTGCAAAAGAAGTTTCCCCTTTTTCATTGGGTTTTGGTAATTCTCCTTCTACTTTGATAGGTACAATAAAACGTGCTGTTTTTAAGGCTTCCGTCAAACGGTTTAAATACAATTTGGATAAGAAATCTCGGTCTCTCTTCCCTAATGTAGTAGTATCTCCTATTTGGCCTAGCATTAGCAAGCAACGAACCACATCCGGATTCATGATAGGTTTATCGACCTCTCTCATCCCTTCAACATCCGGGGATTTTATTAGCGCTTTTGCATTAATTGACGTTTCATCTGAAATAAACTCAATTCCTTCAGCTCCATTTAAGAAAATAACTTCGTTTAAGAAATTCTGGATTCCATCTTTATCCGGTCCGTTTTCAATGCAACGGAGTTCAAACTCATCAGGATATGTAAATCTCTCTTTATATGCCGCAGGAATTAAACGTACCATTGTTCCAGCTGGCTCGAGGCTACCATCTTTATGTCTTGTCATATTTATGAACAAAGCTGGTTCTCCAGTCTTTACAGAATAAACTGCATATATTTCATCGAGTGTTAATAATTTAGCGCGAACCTGCTCCATTAAAAGAAGTTTTTTTTCAAGATAGTATGCATGTTTTCCATGTGAATGTTGTGCAGCACTAGCATCACAAAAACGGATAGATTGGCTCCATATTTCTATTAAGTCCGAAATCGAAAAGCGACTACGATCCTCATCCATTAATACTCCATTTTGCCAGAAGAAAAATGCATTAAGAATAGCGTAAAGATAAGAAGCTCTTAACTTATCTTCGCTTACCCCTTCGGAATGCAAGACTGTACCTTTATACACGTTGTGTTTTTTACCATCTTTAATCGTTACTACAACATTGTCGCCGGATGCCTTCTTCACTTGACCTTTATTCGCGTCTTCAAGTGCGGAAATGACAGCTTTTGCAGGTTTATCATTATCACTTCCTAAATTTGTAATAATGACTTCATCTCCAACGTGAATCATTCCTCTTACGAGTCCTATAACGACTAAGTCTTCTGAGTCATTTGAATTAGGGAGTATCTCTTCTACCCCAAAAACAACAGTTGTATTTTCTTTCTTCTTTCCAAATAAAAAATCGAATAATCCCATTTCTTTCCCTCCCGTTTGCTAATCGCTGATAAATTCATTATAACATAGCTCTTTTCGCGAATATAGAGACAAAAAAAGGACCCACACTGTGAGTCCTTATGCGTTATGCGTCTTTTTTGTGGGCTTCTTTAATTTTGTTAAAGATGCTTTCTGTAATATAGGCACCCGCTTCTGGGTTTCCTGTTCCGTTGATGATTACATCATGGAGTCCTAGGTTGCCATCGATTGGTTGCATGAGCCCTTGCCACTCTTCGCCGAATTTTTGGCGGAATCGTAGCCAGTCTGTGAAGAACATCAAGGCTTGTTCCTTCTCTCTTCCGTCGACCATCGCTAAATCAAATGTCATGCCTTCTTTGAAACTTGTTACACCATTTTCGTTGGCTTCTGGAATCTCACCATGAGTACGCATTGGAATGATGAAAGTAGACTTCAATAATTCTTGTCCGAAGAAATAGAAGTACATTTCATGTAGAAATTCTTTTTCAGGAGTATCTGGTTTTCCTAATTGACCTAGAAGAAGCATCCAGCGAACCAATCCCGGGTTTTTCTACAGGGAATGTCTACATCACGCATGCCTTCGTAGTTTGGAAACTCAATCAATCCTTCTGCCGCAATCGCAGTATATTCAGAAAGGATACGAACGCCTTGCGCGCCGTCGAGTAACACAACTTTCTCTAATGAAGTTTCGAATTCCTTGTTTGTCTTCTCCATTGTCGATATAGCGAAGTTCTAAGTCTTCGGTATCTTCATTTTGTTCTTTCAAGTTTTCTTTAAACGCCTTCGTTACGAAATGAACCATTGGCGGTGAAGTGATGTAGTTATCATTATCTGTTGTCGTTGTTTTTGTAAATAAGTATGGCTCGCCAGTTTTCTTAGAATAAACCGCGTAAATACCATCTAAAAGGAATAATTTATCGCGAACAATCGTTACCAGCGTGCGAATCTTGTTGAAGTTTTCTTCACGTGTTTCTTCCGTATCGTTTTCCGCATTTGCGTTGCAATACCATAAAAGAAGTCGCCAGATTTCAGCTACGTCTGATACTGTTAAATGCGCACGGTCCATATCTGTAAGAACGCCACCTTCAACGCCGATAAAGCGTTCGCCTAATGCGTTAATGTATGCAGAGTATAATTGTTTTTCAGTAACTCCTTCAGAGTGAAGCACTGTCCCAACATATGGGAAGAATTTTGTCGCATCTTCCACCCATAGAACGGCTTTTTGATTCGTCGCTTCCATCACGCGATCTTCGCCGACTTGAATCCCGTAAACCGCAGTTCTAAACGGTTCATCGTCGTCGCTTCCAAGTTTCGTAAGGAGTACTTCATCCCCGACTTTCACTGTTCCGTTGACTTGTCCGGCAACGACCATATCTGGTGAGTCTTTTGAAACAGAGTATACATATTCAATCCCCACAGTGAATACACGTGGTTCTTCAGTTTCTTTCGTTTCTCTTACTTCTTTTGGAGCAGGCTCAACTGCCTGTTTTTCTTCCTTTTTCTCTTCTTTTACTTCTTCTGGTTGAACCGGTTTTTCTTCTACTTTCGGTTCTTCTTTTTTACGAGAAAATAAATCTTTGAATCCCATTATTAGGCCTCCTGCTTGTTAATAAGTTTATTATACCATACTTTTCCTATTTGTTTTCGGCTTTTTCACGATGGCCACAACATAGTGCACCGTTACTTGCGAGAGCGGATGCGCGTTGCTATAGGCCTTATCTTCGTCGCTTGCTCCCCAGTATAAAGGCGTCATTTCGAGTAAATGACGATAGGTTTCTTCGGTTAAATCCACCGTGTAGCGTACCTCTTCAAATATCACTTGAGGGCATTCGGTCTTTACGCGTTCTAGAATATCCGCATTCGAATACGTTTGTTTTTCTGGATTTGAACGGTAAAGTTGCTTACGAAGCTCCGATAAATAATCATTGCCAGGGATGACTTTAACGAGCGTCCCTCCTGGAGCCAATACGCGCATAAATTCTTGATAATTCGACGGCGTTAAAATATTTAACAGCGTTCCACAAGATTCATCCGCAAATGGCAAGTTCGCCAAGTCTCCTAAGAAGAATAGCGCTTCGTTTCCAAAATGAACCGAAGCTTGATGAATGCCTTCTTTAGCGATATCCATTCCGCATAAAGGTGCCTTCACGCGCTTAGAGAGCCACGATAAATGACTGCCTTCCCCACATCCGATATCGACAATAAATTTCTCTTCCTTTCCCGAAAGATGGGGCAAGATTGCCTCTAATAAAGGTTCAAAGAATCCACTCTGTGACAGTTCATAGCGATGATGGAAAAGTGTTGCATCATAATCCGTATTCGCATTTTGCTTCATGAGATGCAAGGTGCCTTTTTTCGAGATATTAAACCTATGCCCCTTTTCGCAAACCACGCTATGATTCTCGGAAGAAACCATCGCTTCGTGGCAATACGGGCAACGAAAGGCATGTAAGTGTTGGTTGATAAATTGCTCGGCCCAATCGATTTTCTTAATGGCCGCGTTTGGTGTTTCCTGTTTTGTCATTCGATACACTCTTTCTAGTTTTCTCTGTTTCAGTATAGCACATTCGCAACCAAATGCTGGAAACAGTCTATTTTGAGATTTTTTAAGAGAGTGCTACAATGAATTTACTTGAAGAAAATGGAAAAGGTGAAGGAGAAGAATTATGTCACAAAAAATTCCAGTTACAATCGTCAGCGGCTTCCTTGGCGCTGGGAAAACAACTTTAATCAACAAAGTTTTAAAAGAAAAACACGGCGAACATATCGCTGTTGTCATTAACGAATTCGGCGAAATCGGTGTAGACCATCAATTCGTGTTGGACGTTGAAGAAGAAATCTATCAAATGGATAACGGTTGCCTCTGCTGTACACTTCGTACGGACATTGCCGATATGTTGAAATCCATTTTAATGGTCAAAGAACAAAACGGCATTCGCGTGGACCGCGTGTTATTTGAAACAACAGGTCTTGCTGATCCAGCTCCAATCGCACAAACATTTATTAACGTGCCATTCTTAAACGAGCACTTTATCTTAGATGCAGTATTAACGGTAGTGGATTCTAAAAACTTCCTATACCAAACAGCGCATCAACCTGAGCCAGCAAAACAAGTTGGCTTCGCGGACAAGATTTTCATGTCAAAACATAGCTTAGTAGACGAAACGATTTACGCGAAAGTGATTAACGAAGTTCGTAGCATCAATGCCTTTGCGGAAATCCAAGACCTTGACGCACGTCCTGTTCATATGAGCGACATGTTCGGACTTGAATTGTTCTACGCATCTGAAAAGAAAATCTTAGAAATGCAAGAACACGCCGAAGAAGAATATTGCGAAGAATGTGGCCATACACATGCGCACGGTGACCACGATCACGAGCATCACCATCATGACCATGATCACCACGATCACGACCATGAGCATGAACATCATGACCACGACCATGACCACCATGACCATGACCATGACCACCATGACCATGACCACGAACATCATCACCATAGCCATAGCCACCATAGCGGTATTAACTCATTCGTCATCGAGACTGACAAACCATTAGTTCTCGCTAACATTAACGAATGGTTGAACGAGCTTGTCTATATTTACGGGCCAGAATTATACCGTTACAAAGGAATCTTGAACGTGGAAGGATTAGATTACCAAATCATCTTCCAAGGAGTTCAAATGAGCTTTGATATTTCAAGAGGTCGCGATTGGAATGATACAAAACGCGGCTCAACATTGGTCTTCATCGGAAAGAACCTTCCAGAAAACCAATTACGCGAAAGCTTTATTGCTTGTACTGAAAAATAAATCTAATGAAAAGAAAGAGGTTGCCCAAGTAGGACGACCTCTTTCTTTCATTCTTCTCCAACTTCATTACTTAATCAGATACCGTTTCTCTGAAGTAATAACCATCTTTATCCTCTACCACAACAGAGTAGTAATAATTTTCTATTAGAGTTACTGCCTCCGAAAAGATAATTCAATAGATTTTTGATGCTGGAAATGATAAATACTCGTTAATTTCTGGTAGATTCACATCATAATTTATACCAAAAGAACCATTCATCGTATTATAGTGTTTCTCTTTTCAGTTTCAGTGTTGATAGGAAAATCTTTATTTAAAGTAATTTTTCTGGAATAAGAAGGCTTGTTGCGGCCAAAGTTTAAGAGCTTCTTTCTCATCGTCGAAAAACAAATCCGTTATCGCGATATTCCACGTTTATAGTTTTATATTTTTCCCCACTATTACTATCTTGAAGAATAAGAGTTCCTCGAATCGGTTCTTCCTTCTTTACCCCATCCATCTCAACGGTCACTAAATATTTCTGTTCATTTTCTTTATAATCATAAACTTGATAAAGTTTAAACCCATTCGGAAACTGTTCAAATAGATCCTCCAAATTCTGAGTTGGATAAACACGACTAACTTCCGTTCCAATTCGTTTTTCTAAGTATGCACGATTGTTCCGTGGACTCCATGTGAGAAAGAATATTACAACTCCTAGAAAGAGCATACTTCCCCAAAATATTTTTTGTCTCAAAGTTAATCCTCCCTTGATTCTCTACCCTCATTGTATCATTTACATAAAAGAAGGCCAAGACTCCTCTTGACCTTCTTCGTTTAGTTTTCTATTTTCCAAGCTCTTTTAATAGCTCTTGGTGTTTTTGTCTCCATTCAGCCTTCTCTTCTTCGGTAATTTCACGAAGAACGCGGCATGGATTGCCGACCGCAATCACATTACTTGGAATGTCTTTTGTTACCACAGAACCAGACCCGATGACCGTATTATCGCCAATCGTCACTCCTGGATTCACCGTCACATTTGCCCCGAGCCATACGCTGTTGCCAATCGTAATAGGCATTCCAAATTCTGGACCCGCATTACGCGTTTCGGCATCGGTTGGATGTCCTGGCGTCACAAGCGACACGTGCGGACCGAACATGCAGTTGTCCCCAATCGTAATCGGCGCTACGTCTAGTAATGTACAGTCAAAATTCGCATAGAAGCCTTCGCCAATCGTTGTATGAACTCCGTAGTCCACATAGACAGGTTGCTCCATGTAAATCTTCTCGCCTGTTTTTCCGAATAACTGTTTCAACAACGCACGTCTTCCTTCGAAATCATCGAAGTCCAAACGATTGTATTGTTGCGCTAGTTTTTTTCCCTTTAATTGATAAGTCTCTTAGTCCCTTCTGTCAGAGACGGAATATATAAGTCTCCCGTGAGCATACGTTCTTTCATGGTTTTCATTCTGTTTCCTCCGTTTCCACATACGCCTTTGCTTGAACGATGCGCTTTTCGAGTTCCATTAGGTCGATAAAGCGAGCTTGGCGTGCGAATTCTTTGTCTCCAACCATCAAGAGAATGGCGGGCACGGTTAACACTTCATAGCGGCTAGCCACTTCTGGATGAAGAGTGGCATCGATTTCTTCTACGGTAATACCGTAGTCTCCTGCGATTTCCATGACTTGCGGACGAATCACATGGCACACGCCGCATGTCGGAGTCGAAATATAGATGATTTTTACAGTTTCCATTTTCTCACCTCACTCCTATCATACCCGATAGCCCAAGAATTCTTGCAAACTTTGCTCATAGGCCCTTTTTTTAGTAGAAAACACTTAACAAAACCGCGTCTTGATTGTGTATAATGGAAGAGTTAAGTCCAGATGAAAAATCAGAAAGTGAGTGAAACAATGGGACGTAAATGGGCAAATATTGTCGAAAAGAAAACAAAATTAGATGCTAACAATAGTAAAATCTACGCTAAATTCGGGATTGAAATCTATGTAGCTGCAAAACAAGGGGAACCAGATCCTCATTCAAACCAAAAATTAAAATTCGTTATTGACCGTGCTAAAACTTATAATGTACCACGTCATATCATCGAACGTGCGATTGAAAAAGCAAAAGGTGGCGGCGATGGCGACTACCAAGAACTCCGTTACGAAGGTTTCGGACCAAACGGCTCTATGATTATCGTAGATGCCTTAACAAATAACGTAAACCGTACAGCAGCTGACGTACGTGCCGCTTACAGCAAAAACGGCGGTAACATGGGTGCTCCAGGTTCTGTAACTTACTTATTTGACCACACAGCAATCTTCGGTATCGCAAACAAAGATGCTGACGAATTATTAGAACAATTAATGGAAGCTGACGTTGACGTTCGTGACGTTGTTCAAGAAGACGACCAAGCGATTGTTTACGCTGAACCAAACGACTTCCACACTGTTCGTAAAGCATTAGAAGATTTAGGAATCACTGAATTCACAGTGAGCGAAATCGAAATGATTCCTCAATCAGAAGTAACACTTGAAGGCGACGACTTACGTTTATTCGAACGCATGATTAACGCTCTAGAAGACAACGAAGACGTTCAAAAAGTGTACCACAACGTAAACTTAGAAGACTAAATAGTAGAAAAAGCAAAAATGTAACATATAAGTTACATTTTGCTTTTTGCTTTAACCCTTCTTTTTAAAATATTCTTTTAGTTTATCCTTAGTCTCTGGAGTAGCCCACTTCGTCTGAACCACCTCAAACTCTTCCGTTTCATCATCATAAATCAGAACACTTCCATCTCCAAGAAACTTAAATCCATCGCCTTCTGGAACTACAGAAAAAGTATCTGTAAACCAAATGTCCTTATGTCGTGTTACTTTATCAACTGGCGTATGTCCGACTACTTGTTTTTACAAAAGAGATTCGGATAATTAATCATTTCTTCCTTATCACACCATAAAAAGTTACCCTAATGGTGAAGTCCACCTCGTAATTGCTCAACTGCAACTGTCCATAGTTTCAGCTCTGGATGCGGATGACTAGGTGTTAATACTTCAAACATAGTTTCTTCAGGCATAAAATCTCTATTATATCCCGCATGACTGACTAATATGTTCTTTCCAACTAAATGAGTTGGTTGTATCTGCAAATCATAAAGAAGCCCTTGAATATTAATATATCCCAAAGCATCCTTCGTGTAAGTGTAATCAGATGAAGGAATTTCTGAAAGATAATGAACATCGTGATTTCCTAAGAGCATTGTTACTTCGATTCCGTCGTCTTTTAGCTTTTGTACAAACCTCGTGAGATAAAGTAAATCATTGACATATAGGACCAGGTTATCTTTCTGTCCATGTGCATCTGTATAATCTCCCATAAACACTACATTTTTGATATCTCTAGATTGAATCAATTCCTCGAAAAATCGGTAAAAATCAATTGCGCTTTTAAATGTAAGTCTGGTACAAAAATTGTCTTTGTCATAAGTATTATTACCACCTTTTTTGTAATTCAATGAAACACAATAAGAGCTAACTATAGCTCTTATTATGTCTGAAAAGTCTTTATTATTCCACTGTAAAAAAATGATAGCAGGATGGTCAGGATAAAAACCTTTTTAATGTTGATGTATTGATATCTTTCTTTATCTTTATAAATCTCATCTTTATCTTCGAATTCCCAGTTATACGGTTCAACAGAAATCTGATTTATATTTTTAGTAATCGCTAAATCGCAATCCATAGAAATTACTTTTTCCGTATTGTTTCCATTGATAACTATCCCTTCTGGAACTACAAATGTACAACCTTCCCAAGAGATATCAACGAATGATGTAATTTTTCTTTTCTTATCTTTATATTCAGAACTTGACCTAAGTGTCCTTTTTTCAAGAAAGAGGATTTATAATTTGTATCCCCAACTACAACCGTCTTTTCAGAACTTTCAGCAAGGAAAGAGGCAATCACTTGAATTTGATCTGATTTCAACTTTTAGTCTCTCAGAATCACTCAAACGGCTTTCCAACTCTCACTCGAATAGCAGCTACCTTATATTTCTCATTATTTTTTTCTTCAATGTTAATACAGAGCGTCTGGGTGTTCTAGATTCTTTGTATTCTTTGTGTACATTTTAGTTTTCTTTGGCAAGAATCTCAATTCCCTCTTTGACCGCAGCCAAGATTCCATTTTGATACTCTTTAGTAGGAACATCAGTAGTTCTTACATCATACCCTGCATCATTCAACTGTCTAACTACCTCTTCATGATTAGAAGGAAAGGCATATTCTAAAAAGAGACAACATCTGGATTTTTACTAAGCGCATTTTCTAATACAAAAAGGTTTTAACACTCTTTCTTTTCCTTCTCATATCCTGCACCTGAAATATTGTGTGAAATAACTTTAATCATTTAAATTCCTCCTAAAAGTTCTAAATAATGGTCCGCTTCTCCGAAGCGAACCTATTCTAATGATCATTTTTCCTTTTTATTGTTTTACGAGTTGGTTTTGCCGTAGCGTTGTTCATACCATTCTTCATCTTGGAACAATCTCACATCATCCTTGTAACGTCTTAAAATTGGATTTCCATTTAGAAATGGGGTTTTATCCTCTGTACTACGTTTGTAGACTAGCGTTTTTGTCATTTTATAAGTTGGTTTCTCGCTTAAAACTTGATTTGATTGTTGATCGTAGCGAACAACCGATGTAAAAGCCATCTTGAATGGGTTCGATTTCTCTGTATCCCCACGTTGCATCAGAATCAACGGTTTGATAACCAATGTGAGCAATTACTAAATTAATCTTCTTTTTGCTCTCGAACGGCATCGTTCTTTAGGGGTTCTTACAACTGTTTCCTTGCAATCAATGATTTGCCAGAAATTATTGATTGGGTCTTTCGTGATCCTCAAAGAAAATATCTCCTACTTTGTAAGTAAAAATGCATTTTTCAAATTCCATAATATTCCTCCAAAAATTTTTGATTTCTTATTTCCTATTCAGTTGTCAAAGAACGCTCCGTTTAATTTGTACATTGAATTAATTATAAGTACATTTTTATTCCTCACTTTCTGATAATGAGTATATACTATCTTACTTCGTATGTCAATAAGAAATGTACATTTTTCAATTTATTTTTTTAAAAACAAAACACCGATAAACGCCTTTATAACAACGTTTATCGATGTACATTTTCACTATTTAGAATACTTATTTTTAAAAATTCCAAAGAATATTTTTCAAAAGATCATGATTTATCGGAGCAACTAACTCTTCTAAGCTGCTTTTGTAGTTTTAGAAATTGCTATCAAACTCATCATCGATTCTAGATTTTCCTTTTCCGTAAGATGAGCTAATAGGCTAGCCTTTTAGAATGTATAACGCACACACCAAGCGTAACTGATTTAGTATTGGTCGCAGAAGGTAGTATTTGTTTATATTGAGTAATCCCTTTTGCTACGGTCACTAACATCTACGTTCAATTTAAGTTCTTTTCTTCAACTGGATATATATTATTCAGTGGAATCGAATTATCTTGTACAACTTTTTCCAGTTTGTAATTCCTAAAGATGTATCAAAAAGCCTTGGTTAAAATAATTGCTTTTTGTTATTTTTAGTATCTGTTTGTTTTTCGTAAATTTTCTTTAATTCTCTAATATAATATGCAGATTCCGCTGAAATCCTAACTTGAAATTGTGTCATATTTTGACCTCCTTGTACAGCTCTATTGTACATTTGAGTTGATAAACATTCAAGGATAATAAATTTAATTTGTACATTTCCACATAGAAGGCTCCATGGGTTGCTCATCAAGTCCCCTTTTAACCTGAGAATAAACTTCACATCAGCTTCTATCTCAAGGGGCACCTCAACCGTTAGCTCCTCCTTGAAGTGTAAACAACAAGGACAAAACAGGATACGAAAAGCTCCATGGATTCTATAGTAGGAACAATAGCGAGTGCATTCAATGTGAATTACTGCCGCTTGGGAATTTATTTCCTAGCGACAGTTTGAAGCTTGAAAGGAATTGAGACGTAAGGCTCAATCCGGTGCAGCTATTGTCACTACTATGAAGATATCCATAGGAGCTTGTAGTATCCTGATTTTTGTCCGACCTATTTATTTTGCACATACTGCTCTAGTCGGTAGCTTCCTGCAGTGAGGTAGACCCCTGCCATCGCAAGAATCACCCAGACTGCTGGGAAGATGGTTTGAAGGTCAATCGCCTTGTACAACCAGTAAACTGGGCTGATATAAGCCACGATACTAAGCCAACTTCCTCCAAAATCCCCAAACACCGCTGGCATTCCAATCCCTCGCCATTAGCATTACAAACAGAAATTCCAAGGTCGTCGCGTGTCCTGGCATTTGAAAATTCTAAAGAAAAATAAGTTTAGGCAGAGACTGTAAATAATCGTTACAGCTAATAGACTCGTGAACACACCCCAGTTTATTTCTGGAACCAACCCAGAAAGGTGCATCACTGCCATGAGTGCCATATTCGCGGCAAAGATAAAGACAAAGTATGCCAATAAGAATGAAAGAATGATTTCCATATTCGAACGTGGAGATACGACTGAGCGTTTCAATACATAACTCTTCTTAAAGTTAATCCAGTCGGAAGAAATCACTGCCGCATTCATGATGACATAAAGGAGAAGCATGAGCATTACGACTCCAGTTGCTACACTCGTCTTCGCTTCTTCGCTTGTAACTACCATTTGATTGTCATCCACAGATAACGTCTCTTCTTTCGTCAACACGCCTACTTCTTGCAGTTTTGCATTGAGCATGACTTCTTTTAGTACTTTCGTCAATTGTGCATCAAGCAGAAAATCTCTCGTGCCGCGTTGCGTATTCCAGATCCGAATCGTCGGCACCTGGCCTTCTTTCACCTTCTGTAAATAGTTCGCAGGCACTTGGTAAATAACGTTCATTTCCCCTTTTTTCAAGGCCTCTTTGGCACTATCTAAGTCGAAATACACATTTTCTTCTCGAATATACGGCGCAATCAATTCTTGGTACTCATCATTTCCCTCTTCAAACACAAAGGCAACCGTTTTTGCGACTGTACTTGGTGCTGTGGTATCCGCTGTTCCTTGTGATGCAATCATGATTCCATTGACTAAGGGCTGGCATTCCCAATCATCATAAAGAGAATCAGTGGCATCTTTCAATAATCGTTTCAAATGAAAGATTGTCATTCTGATAAGATTCATTGACGCGCCTCCTTTCTCTTCAATGACCAGTTAAATGTCTACCCCTAGGATTAAACATAATCGGGCCAGCAACCATAGTCATTCCTTTCACCGACACGCCATTCATTACATCGACAAATGGGTGTATACATAAATTTTGTGAAGTGGATTTCCCGCTGAGGAAACTAAAGGTTGAACTGATACGGTCTAGTGGAATCATCCCTGATAAGAACATATAGATTAAGTTTATAGCAGTTGAGAAATGCTGGTAGATTCTTCTCCGTCACGAAATTGCTGAGTAAAGTTTCCAAGTACATTAAAGACTAGACTATAGAAAAACGATGAGGACATAGATGCTGACGATGTTTCCCTCCAAAAGTTGTTGGATCGAGAATTTTCCATAGGCCGATATACACGAAATGACAATAGAGTCGTCGTAATCATATTCACGGCTAAATCGAGTCTGTCTCTTTTCGCAAATGCTAAATGGCAATACGTTCAAGCGTTTACGAAGACCGCTGAGTTCCTTTGTTTACCCCAAAAGCGCATCGCAGTTTTCAAGGAACATCATGAATAGAAATCCAAGTCCCTGTAATCGCGTAGTGTTGATTCGCAGTCACTTGGGATTCAGCTTCTACTTGGTCTGTCTCAAAAAGCTCCCGCAGAATTTCCTGTTGTAAGGATGCAAGCATCCCCGCTGCTTGTTCTGGGTGTAATGGATGCATTTTTGACTTTCTGCGACTGCATGCATCACCGAACTTGCTTCTAATAATTGCGAAGTCATTGTTTTTCAAGAGCGATTCATACACCGCAAAGTGACGTACTCGATGTTCGTCCCTGATTTTCTTTCGATGGTAATCGGAGTTGCTTGCGAACGCGTTTGAATCGACTCTGTAAAATCAGATGGAATCGTCGCAATGATTTTTCGCATCGTCTTTCACACTTGTCAGCGCAATTTGTTTTTCCTCCGTAAGCTTTGCTCAAACAATGCAACAACCTGTTCTCCGTAAGCTCCCTTTGTCTTGATTATCGATATAAATCTTCGTTTCAATCGTTAAATCAGACGGATTGAAGGCACTCTTTTGTGGTAAACGCCAAGAATAGCGTTAATAGAAATGGCATTAAGACCATGAGTAATAGCGCCGGAAAAAGACTTCAGAGAGGATATTAAATTGGCTTTAATATAACGAATGTATCTCATAAGTCCTCCTTAATCACGAAGCGTCTTTCCTGTTAATTGTAAGAACGCCTCTTCTAATGTCGTTTCTTTTACGTTGACGGATTTAATCACGAGTTGTGCCTGTTCGACTTGCTCAATCAATTTCATCATCGAGAAAAATCGTTTGGTCAATCGTGAGTTCCATGTCTTGGCCATTCACTGTTACAAATTGAATGCCGTTTTCGCTGTTTCTTTCAACACTTCGTCAAATCCAGCAGGCACGCGGTCCAATGTGAGTGCCACCGTTTGTGTATGCCCCACGAGTTTTTTCACTTCTTCTTTCGTGCCATACGCCACTTCTTCTCCTAAATCGAGAATGAAGACACGCTTACAGAGGGCTTCGATTTCCTCCATATAGTGCGATGTGTAAAGAATTGTCGTGCCTTGTTCGGCAAGAGATTGAATATAGTCGAAGATATGTTGACGCGACTGCGCATCAACCCCAACAGTTGGTTCATCTAAAATCAAAATCGAAGGGTTATGCAACATCGCAACGGCAATATTCAAGCGACGTTTCATCCCACCAGAGTAGTTTTTCACTTTCTCTTTCTTCTTGTCAGTTAGACCGGCCACTTCCAGCAACTTCTCAATTTGACTCTTCAACTCTGCTCCCGCTAACCCGTAAAGTCCACCGAAGTATTCTAAGTTGTCAACCGCGTTCAATTCCTCAAGAAGCGCGATATCTTGTGGCACTAAGCCTAAGTGTTTTCGAATTTCTACTTTTATCGGTTTTTAATCGACTTTCCATTAATGAAAAATGTCACTGCATATCCATCGATTGAATCCCTGTCAGAATATCAATCAATGTACTTTTCCCAGCTCCAGTTTAGGGACCAAGTAATCGAATAGTTCCCTTCCATAATTTCAAAGGAAACATTTTTGTAGGACTTTTTGTCGTCCGTAAGATTTGGTTACGTCTTTAATTTCAATCATATGTACACCTCTTTATCGAATAAATGAAAGGAATGCTATTAATAAACAAAGAACAATCGCGACGATTTTTTTCCTGTTTTTAAATCTTTAGGGGTCTTCTTGGATTCGTTCATTTGTTTATCCTCCTACTTGTTTGTACCCTTATCATAGCAAACACCCATCGGAGTCTATAGTCCAAAACGTCATCACATACCGTGACTAAAGTCATGTTTTTATAAAAAATGCCCCGACTCTTTCAGATTCTATACTCCATGGTGGTTTGTCTGAAAGAATCGGAGCAGTCTTGATTATTGTTTGAGTTTGTTTTCGTACGCGAAAAATCACTAGTTGCGTGCGGTCACGCAATTCTAATTTCGATAAAATCGTACTAATATTATTTTTTTACGGTTCCTTCTGAAAGGAAGAGCGTTTGCGCGATTTCTTTATTGCTTAAAGCCTTGCGCCACTTGTTGGATGAGTTCCACTTCACGCGGTGTGAGCCCCCATTTTCTCCGCATCAAAGGTTGCAGGCTTCTCAACAGTCGTATTCGTCAGTAGCGCCTCTGAAATCACCGTATCCATCACGACTTTTCCAGACAGAGCGACTTTAATCCCGTCAAGAATCGCCTCTGGACTACTGTCTTTTAATAAATACCCCGAAGCACCATTTTGCACGGCTTCGACAATATATTCAGTATCTTGAAGGTCGTCACAATCAGCACCTTCACCTCTGGAAAGGCCTCTTTAATCAGCTTCGTTCCTTCAATCCCGTTACTCTCAGGCATGCGAATATCCATCAAGACCACATCTGGTTGGTGCTCCTTGCAGGCTTCAAAGGCTGCACGTCCACTCTCTGCTAAAGCGAGGACTTCGACATTACCGCTCGCCTCAAGCATGATTTTTAAACCCGTACGGATGAGCATTTCATCGTCGGCAATAATAAGTTTGATTGGGTTTGTCATGGTTCTCCTCGTTTCTATTGTTTTTCTGTATTCGGTAGGATCATTTGCACGGTCACGCCAGGATTTGACGCCTCAAGTGTCACCGACCCACCTTCTGCACGGAGTCGTTCTTGGAGGGATTTGAGCCCGCCTTTTGGAGCTAAATCGACCGCTCCGGTTCCGTTATCTTTAATCGTTACGACTAATTGCGATGGATTATACATCAGTAGCACGGTAATGCGTGTCGCTTGGCCATGTCGCATCGCGTTTGTAATCGCCTCTTGGACCCCACGGAAGATACTGAGCTCTGCCTCACTTGTGAGCGTGAAGGTTGGCTCATTTTTTTTCTAAATTGAATATCGATACCGCTGTTGACTTGCACCTCATGGAAAAATTCTTCCAGCGCAATATCCAGCTGCTTCTTATCCATTTGTTCCGGCTTCAAGTCATGAACAATCTTACGCACTTCTTGCAATCCTTCGACCGCAAAATCACGAAGCCCTTCGCTCATTTCTTGAATCGGTGAATTTTGTTGCTTCGCCAGTTGCGAAATCGCCCCTAGCTGAATAATAATCGTGGACAGACTGTGTCCCACAGAATCGTGAATCTCACGAGAAATTCGGTTTCGCTCTTGCAACGTGAAAGATTTCCTTCATCGTACCCCATTTTATATTGGGCTTGTTGCAAATCATATCGTTGCTCGCTGAGTTTTTGCTCGGCTTTTTCCAACTCTTCTTGCAGCGCTCTTCGCTCTTCCAAAATATGATTTCCATAAGAGAAGAATAAAAGGAAGAACAAGGTCATCACGACTTGAATGCTGTTCCCTTGTTGAACGGCTGGCACGATAACGACCGCTCCTAATATGAACTGTAAAATCAATGCATTTCTAAAGGAGAATCGGAGACTCACCTCGAAAACAGAGAAGTAGAATCAGCCCTGTAAAAATGGTATGGAAATACAAACAGAGGAGGACGACCGCGATGCCTTCAATCAGAATATACCACTGATATTTCAATGAATAATAGCCAACTTGCACAAGCGTGATAAATCCAAAGAAGAAGGCGATGTCTCCTGCGTTCATATTCGGCAGTTGCGACCATTCAAAAAGCGCAAAAAGGATGAAACCATACCGAATAATGAATCGTACCCATTGATCGATTTTCATGATTTCACCCCTTTGTCATTACTGATTTAATAAAAATAAAAACGCGATAAGATTATTGAGAAAATGCATCGAGATAGATGCAAAAACATTGTCGTTATAATAACGATACATCCCAACAATCGGAATCGTTAATGGAACGTACATCAACGCCGCTGTCCAGTCAATCAAACCTGCAGCATCGTTTGAAAGTGCGTGAAGTAGTACGAATAGAAACGCTGAAATAAACGTTAATACGTGAACGTTGAGCGATTTCTTAAACGAACCAATGATGGCTTCACGAAACACCAATTCTTCCAAGATTGGCGCCACAACGCATACTAGAACAAACATGGTCACTGCATTGTTAGTGCTCATCATTTTCTCGATTTGTTCTTGGTTATCCGACGTCACATCTCCAATAAACTGAGCGACCGCAATTGCTAATCCGATACGAAGTGCGTATCCAATCGCCAAGTCTCGAATAAACGGACGCTTGATGAAGTTTTTGAACCCTTCCACAAGCTTCTCGCGGAACAATACGACCCCAATCACTGTTGAAACCAGTTGAAGGATCAGGTAGGCATTTGTATCAACACTTGGCCCCGAAGACGTATAACGAATAAAGAACACCGGGAAAACCATCAAGTTTAAAAAGTAAACAACCCATAATAGAACCGCATTTTTCTTCATAGAACACCTCTAGTCATCCGTAAAACGGACTGGTTTTGTATTTTTAATGCTATAGATTTTTTCGATTTTGCCATCATGCCATACGATACCGTGAAGCGCGCCGCCAAAAACAGCTCCGCCATCGATACCGATTTTGCCATCATGTTGCCATAATTTCATAAAGTCGCCATCTTCGTTTAAGCCACGTAATGGTGTGTGACCGAAGATAATCGTTTTGCCAGTGTTGTTAACCCCTTTATGGAACGGTTCGCGAATCCAATAGAAGTCTTTTGGCTCAGTATCATGCCAGTCGTCTAAGCGTAAATCCACCCCAGCATGCGCTAAGAGCAAGTCGCCTTCATCGATAAAGAGAGGACGCTCTCTTAGAAACGCGATGAGTTCTGGATATTGCGCTTTAATCGCTTCGGCATCTTCCACAGGATTGACCGGAGTACCTTGTGGGCGACCTAGTAAGTCGTTAATTGTCGTATCCCCATTGTTTCTGAAGTAGTGTGGAAAACGTCCTTCAGGATCGTCGATAAATGCCAGGAACATCACCTCATGATTTCCCATCAAATACCATGCATTTTTCTCTTTCGCATATTTCATCCCTGTTAGGACACTACGTTTATTGTCTGGTCCACGGTCAATCAAGTCTCCCATGAAGACAAGTTGCTGAGTTTCTTCGTCCCAGTTTTGAAGCATTTCTTCCATCATGTCTGCTTCACCGTGAATATCACCAATAATAAAATACGTTTTTTTCATTTTCTACACCTCAATTGCTCTGTTACTGTCTATTATAGCAAACTTTCGCATCAATATGAAAGAGGATTTGACTCATGAAAAAATTTGCAAAAAAAGAAGCCTTACTTTCGTAAGACTTCTTCGTCATTTAAGATTATTAGTTTTCTTTTTTACGAGTGAATAATAACGCTGCCGCTACAACCACAAGTACGCCACCAATGATAACAGTGAATCCTTTTGCTGTACCTGTATTTGGTAATTCAGGACGTTTTGGTTCTTCTGTTGTTGGAACTGCTGGAGTTTCTGTAGTTGAACCTTCAGTAGTAGTTCCTTCTGTTGTCGTTGAAGCTGTTGTAGTTGTTGCTTCTGTTGTTGTAGTACTTTCAGTTGTTGATTCAGTCGTTGTTGTACTTTCTGTAGTACTTTCTGTTGTTGTTGTACTTTCAGTCGTAGTTGTGCTCTCTGTAGTACTTTCTGTTGTGCTTTCAGTTGTAGTAGTTGTTGTCGTAGTAGTAGTTTCAGGCATTTCACCATCAGCTGTACCAGAACCAGATAATAATGTGTAAATTACATCTGTTGATTGTTCACTATCTAAACCTTCAGCAGTAATTGAGATTTTGTTTTGTGGGTTCTTTGTAGGATCCACTAAGTTTACGATATAGTCAATATAAATAATTTTATCTGTTGTATCGATTTTTTTACTTTAATACCAGTATCAGTAACTTCATAGTCACTTTCTGAAAGGAATCCAGCTGAAACCCAAGGATTTTCTGAATCCACTAACTCAACGCGTAATGAACCAGGTACGTAAGTTTGGTTTGAATCCCATACGTCTGTGATTTCAATATTGTTTAATGTTTTTTTAGATTGGTTTAAACGTGCCCACCAGTGAACTTGTTCTGCGTTCTCTGTTGGTTGAAGACCCCATTTAGTAACCATTTCTCCTGGAGTAGGTCCTTCAAGTGGATCGATTTTTTTGTGATACGACAGTACCGTTAAAATCAAGTTCTTGAGTAGTATCTGCTAAACGATTGTCTGGTTCCCACTTAACATCAACTTTTAATTCGATGTTTTTGTTTAACTTGTGGTCTTTGAAGTAAGGACCAAACGTTACTGTGACATTGCCATTTTCTGGTGACACTTCAGCATATGCTACTGTTTCTCCCGCTTTATTATAAATTGGGAAGCTGTAAGAAGATTGAATTTTCACAGGTGAATTCACTTTGAATGTCATTGTGTCATTCATGTTGATATCGATATTATCAGGAATATCTACTTTAAATGTAATTCCCCAACGAGCATATAAATCGGTTGCATCTCCCGAGATTTGAACAGTTGGATTCTTCACTTCAATCGCTGTTCCATTTTTTGTGACTTCTGCCGCACTTACTTGTTTTGGAGTAAAGAATACTGCTAAAGCAAATAGAGCGGATAGTAATAAGAATAATTTCTTTTTCATAAAAATCCTCCTAGTTTCTTGATTTAAATTCTATTCTTTCAAACTCAATCAATTTTTATCCTAAAATCAACACTGTTTTTTCGAAAAAGCGATTACGTTTTGAAAGAAATTTGAACATAAATCAACTAATAGTTATTCTAAACTACTATTGCTCTAACTGCAATTCAAAAACCCCTAAATCATGTGTTTTTAATGATTTTTTTCTTTTAAAAATGAAAAATAAAAAAGCTAGAAATATCGGAAATATTTCTAGCTTGCTCAATTATTATAAAATTCATTTAAAGCTACTTGCCGGGATTGAACCGGCGACCTCCACCTTACCAAGGTGACGCTCTACCGACTGAGCTAAAGCAGCGTTTTTTGGGTAAAAAAAAAGAACTCCGCCAGTAGGACTCGAACCTACGACATCATGATTAACAGTCATGCGCTACTACCAACTGAGCTATGGCGGAAAAATATAATAAAGCGTGGCAACGTCCTACCCTCGCAGGGAGAAACCCCCAACTACTATCGGCGCTAAGAAGCTTAACTTCTGTGTTCGAGATGGGAACAGGTGTATCCTTCTTGCCATCGTCACCACACTTTATCTTTCTGAAAAAACTTTCGTTCTTTCAAAACTGAATCTATATCCAACTCCATCAATCTACCAGCTATACAACTCGTGGTTAAGTCCTCGACCGATTAGTACTAGTCCGCTCCATGCCTCGCGGCACTTCCACTTCTAGCCTATCTACCTGATCGTCTCTCAGGGGTCTTACTCATTTAAAATGATGGGAAATCTCATCTCGAGGGGGGCTTCACGCTTAGATGCTTTCAGCGTTTATCCCGTCCACACATAGCTACCCAGCGATGCTCTTGGCAGAACAACTGGTACACCAGCGGTGTGTCCATCCCGGTCCTCTCGTACTAAGGACAGCTCCTCTCAAATTTCCAACGCCCGCGACGGATAGGGACCGAACTGTCTCACGACGTTCTGAACCCAGCTCGCGTACCGCTTTAATGGGCGAACAGCCCAACCCTTGGGACCGACTTCAGCCCCAGGATGCGATGAGCCGACATCGAGGTGCCAAACCTCCCCGTCGATGTGAACTCTTGGGGGAGATAAGCCTGTTATCCCCAGGGTAGCTTTTATCCGTTGAGCGATGGCCCTTCCATACGGAACCACCGGATCACTAAGCCCGACTTTCGTCCCTGCTCGACTTGTAGGTCTCGCAGTCAAGCTCCCTTCTGCCTTTACACTCTACGAATGATTTCCAACCATTCTGAGGGAACCTTTGGGCGCCTCCGTTACACTTTAGGAGGCGACCGCCCCAGTCAAACTGCCCGTCTGACACTGTCTCCCACCCCGGTTAGGGGTGCGGGTTAGAGTGGTCATGTCACAAGGGTAGTATCCCACCGTTGCCTCCTCCGAAACTGGCGTCCCGGATTCTTCAGCTCCTACCTATCCTGTACATGTGACACAAACACTCAATATCAAACTACAGTAAAGCTCCATGGGGTCTTTCCGTCCTGTCGCGGGTAACCTGCATCTTCACAGGTACTATAATTTCACCGAGTCTCTCGTTGAGACAGTGCCCAGATCGTTACGCCTTTTCGTGCGGGTCGGAACTTACCCGACAAGGAATTTCGCTACCTTAGGACCGTTATAGTTACGGCCGCCGTTTACTGGGGCTTCAATTCAAAGCTTCGCTTGCGCTAACCTCTCCTCTTAACCTTCCAGCACCGGGCAGGCGTCAGCCCCTATACGTCATCTTTCGATTTTGCAGAGACCTGTGTTTTTGATAAACAGTCGCCTGGGCCTATTCACTGCGGCTGGTATTGCTACCAGCACCCCTTCTCCCGAAGTTACGGGGTCATTTTGCCGAGTTCCTTAACGAGAGTTCGCTCGCTCACCTTAGGATTCTCTCCTCAACTACCTGTGTCGGTTTGCGGTACGGGTCCTATAAATCTTGCTAGAAGCTTTTTCTCGGCAGTGTGACATCAGAAACTTCGGTACTAAACTTCCTCCCCGTCACAGCTTGTCGCATCCGTGATAAGCATTTGACTCATCAGCCGACTCACTGCTTGGGCGTACACTTCCAGTCGTACGCTTTTTCTTAGCCTCCTGCGTCCCTCCATTGCTCAAACGATTTATAGAAGTACAGGAATATCAACCTGTTGTCCATCGACTACGCCTATCGGCCTCGCCTTAGGTCCCTGACTAACCCTGGGAGGACGAGCCTTCCCCAGGAAACCTTAGTTATTCGGTGGACGGGATTCTCACCCGTCTTTCGCTACTCATACCGGCATTCTCACTTCTAAGCGCTCCACATGTCCTTACGATCATGCTTCACCGCCCTTAGAACGCTCTCCTACCACTGGACCATAAGGTCCAATCCACAGCTTCGGTAATCTGTTTAGCCCCGTTACATTTTTCGGCGCAGGGTCACTCGACTAGTGAGCTATTACGCACTCTTTGAATGATGGCTGCTTCTAAGCCAACATCCTAGTTGTCTGTGCAACCCCACATCCTTTTTCCACTTAACAGATATTTTGGGACCTTAGCTGGTGGTCTGGGCTGTTTCCCTTTCGACTACGGATCTTATCACTGCAGTCTGACTCCCGGATATAAATACATGGCATTCGGAGTTTATCTGAATTCGGTAACCCTGAGATGGGCCCCTAGTCCAAACAGTGCTCTACCTCCACGATTCTTGATTCCGAGGCTAGCCCTAAAGCTATTTCGGAGAGAACCAGCTATCTCCAAGTTCGATTGAATTTCTCCGCTACCCACACCTCATCCAAGCACTTTTCAACGTGCCCTGGTTCGGTCCTCCAGTGCGTTTTTACCGCACCTTCAACCTGGACATGGGTAGATCACTTGGTTTCGGGTCTACGTCCACATACTACATGCGCCCTATTCAGACTCGCTTTCGCTACGGCTCCGACTCTTCATCTTAACCTCGCATGTAAACGTAACTCGCCGGTTCATTCTACAAAAGGCACGCCATCACCCATTAACGGGCTCTGACTACTTGTAAGCACACGGTTTCAGGTACTCTTTCACTCCCTCCCGGGGTTCTTTTTCACCTTTCCCTCACGGTACTGGTTCACTATCGGTCACTAGGTAGTATTTAGCCTTGCCAGATGGTCCTGGCGGATTCCGACGGGATTCCTCGTGTCCCGCCGTACTCAGGATGCTAGTAGAGTTCATCAAAGATGTCGCGTACAGGATTGTCACCTTCTTTGATGGGCCTTTCCAGACCACTTCTGCTATCTTGATTTCTTCTCACGTTCTAGTCTCTACAACCCCAACAAGCAAGCTCGTTGGTTTGGGCTCCTCCCGTTTCGCTCGCCGCTACTCAGGGAATCGATTTTTCTTTCTCTTCCTGCAGGTAATGAGATGTTTCAGTTCCCTGCGTGTACCTCCTAATGAGCTATGTATTCACTCATTGGTAACACCCTATGAAAGGTGTTGGGTTCCCCATTCGGAAATCTTTGGATCTTAGCTTACTTACAGCTCCCCAAAGCATATCGGTGTTAGTTCCGTCCTTCTTCGGCTCCTAGTACCAAGGCATCCACCGTGCGCCCTTATTCACTTAACCGTTGGTTAAATGTCGCATAGCGTTGCGTTTTGTTAAAAAACTCTTTTCGTTAGATGTTACTCTAACTCTCGGTAAATTAATTGGTTATTTGTTGTGATATAGTATTCAGTTTTCGAAAGAACAAAATTTGAGAGATGAAACCTCTCAAAACTAAACAAAGAAGTCTAAACCCTGTAGGGTTCCGTATTACCTAGAACATCCTTAGACATTCTGGTTTATCCTTAGAAAGGAGGTGATCCAGCCGCACCTTCCGATACGGCTACCTTGTTACGACTTCACCCCAATCATCTATCCCACCTTAGGCGGCTGGCTCCAAAAGGTTACCTCACCGACTTTGGGTGTTACAAACCTCGTGGTGTGACGGGCGGTGTACAAGACCCGGGAACGTATTCACCGCGGCGTGCTGATCCGCGATTACTAGCGATTCCGGCTTCATGTAGGCGAGTTGCAGCCTACAATCCGAACTGAGAATGGCTTTAAGAGATTCGCTTACCCTCGCGAGTTCGCTGCTCGTTGTACCATCCATTGTAGCACGTGTAGCCCAAGTCATAAGGGGCATGATGATTTGACGTCATCCCCACCTTCCTCCGGTTTGTCACCGGCAGTCTCACTAGAGTGCCCAACTCAATGCTGGCAACTAGTAATAAGGGTTGCGCTCGTTGCGGGACTTAACCCAACATCTCACGACACGAGCTGACGACAACCATGCACCACCTGTCACTTTGTCCCCGAAGGGAAAAGCTCTATCTCTAGAGTGGTCAAAGGATGTCAAGACTTGGTAAGGTTCTTCGCGTTGCTTCGAATTAAACCACATGCTCCACCGCTTGTGCGGGTCCCCGTCAATTCCTTTGAGTTTCAACCTTGCGGTCGTACTCCCCAGGCGGAGTGCTTAATGCGTTAACTGCAGCACTGAAGGGCGGAAACCCTCCAACACTTAGCACTCATCGTTTACGGCGTGGACTACCAGGGTATCTAATCCTGTTTGCTACCCACGCTTTCGAGCCTCAGCGTCAGTTACAGACCAGAGAGTCGCCTTCGCCACTGGTGTTCCTCCATATATCTACGCATTTCACCGCTACACATGGAATTCCACTCTCTCTTCTGCACTCAAGTTCCCCAGTTTCAATGACCCTCCCCGGTTGAGCCGGGGGCTTTCACATCAGACTTAAGGAACCGCCTGCGCTCGCTTTACGCCCAATAAATCCGGACAACGCTTGCCACCTACGTATTACCGCGGCTGCTGGCACGTAGTTAGCCGTGGCTTTCTGGTTAGATACCGTCAAGGCGCTAACAGTTACTCTAGCACTTGTTCTTCTCTAACAACAGAGTTTTTACGATCCGAAAAACCTTCTTCACTCACGCGGCGTTGCTCCGTCAGACTTGCGTCCATTGCGGAAGATTCCCTACTGCTGCCTCCCGTAGGAGTTTGGGCCGTGTCTCAGTCCCAATGTGGCCGATCACCCTCTCAGGTCGGCTATGCATCACGGCCTTGGTGAGCCGTTACCTCACCAACTAGCTAATGCACCGCGGGTCCATCCATCAGCAGAAGCTTGCGCCTCTTTTTCCTCTTCAAACCATGCGGTTCGAAGACCTATGCGGTTTTAGCATCCGTTTCCGAATGTTATCCCCTCTGATGGGCAGGTTACCCACGTGTTACTCACCCGTTCGCCACTAGATTGACCAGTGCAAGCACCGGTCGCTCTCGTTCGACTTGCATGTATTAGGCACGCCGCCAGCGTTCGTCCTGAGCCAGGATCAAACTCTCATGAAAAAAATTTGAATTTTCATGAGCTTTGAAAAAGCTCATTTTAATTACTGACTTATTGTATCTCTTTAAGAGATAAGAAATTGTTGTTTCTTCATCACTAAGATGAAGTCCCTACACATTTGGTTCGTCTTCTTTGTTCAGTTTTTCAAAGGTCAATCGTTGTTTTGCAACAACTCCTATATATTAGCATAATATAGGCTCTGCGTCAAACGATTACGTCTGCTGTTTTTCAAAACTTTTTTTGAAAAATGTTTTAAAAAGCGAACGTTCGCTTCACAGTGATATTAATTTATCATAACTGATAGGCAATTTCAACTAAAAATGACGCTATTTTTTTAGTAAGAATTTTTTTATGAAAAACTTCAAATAAAATGTTTACAGAAATGCTTTTTTTCAAACATAAAAAGAAGACCTCAGCGAACTCACCAAAGTCTTCTTTTTGAATTTGTTTACTATATTATAGTAGAAACTAGTTTTCGAAATCCTCGAGCCACTCTTTTTTGATGTTCTTTTCAAGGTTTTGTTGACGTTTATCTTCTTCCATTTTTGGCATCATAATAAACGCATCTCCAAAACTATCTAAATCATACTCATCATTGACTAGTTCCTCTTTCAATGTTTCAGGAACTTCGAGTTTTTCTTTTTTGAGGAAATCTTCCTTTTTGAGACGAATAGACATATCTATTCTCCTTTCGCCAAACGGTCTTCAAATACTTTTATCTTTTCTAATAATACAGTATTTTTATTCAGTCTGGCAAATGCGGCAGCGTCTCTTATTAATTCTTTAACTTCTTCTTGATCAAATTTCATTTACATAGGCATTTTCAGCTTGTAAATATTTAATACGCGCTAAGTAGTAAGTAACATGATTTTCCCCACAAATCGTTACCCCTCGGCGTAATAACACATCACTTGTATCATATTCCTTAATCGTCGCATAAAATGTTGCTGCGTAATATAGGACTGTTAGGACACGACAAACATCTTCTACAGATTCGATGGTATAGGAATCAATTTGGTGAATAGCTTTTTCAAAGAAGTATTCTGCCTTATCATAATCGGCTTGATTCATATAAATAAGTCCAATTCCGGTATATGCTAAAAAGATATACTTATTATCTACGTCTGAATGATCCGCTAATAATTGATTAAAATAGAAGAAACTGTCTGCATCATCTTTGTTCATTAAGGTTTGTGTGAAACCTTTTAAGTATAAATATCGCCACTCTTGTTGCGTTGTTAAGTGTGCGACATTAATACTCTTGATGAGCTCTTCTGCTTCTTCGTATTCCATACCCACAATATTGAATTCGATTTTATCAAGTTTTTTATTTAACACTGAGTCTTTAATCGCTACAGATGGAAATAACTCCCCTACGTCCATTTGCAACTTTTTGCAAAGCAAGGTCAATATTTTCATTGAAGGAATTTGACCGTGATTTTCGAATCGACTCAATGTAGCTTGTGTACAAATACCCTCACTCAATTCAATTTGAGATAAACCTAGTTCTTTTCTTCGATTCACAAAAAAATTTGAATATCCATAAATATCTCCTTTCTTTTTAATTAATATATGTCCCCTATATCAAATTTATTATACCTTTTATTTTATCGATATATCCAAAAGGAAAAAAACTTCATTTTGGTAGAGTTTTTGTGGGATTTTTTTCTCTTTTTCTGAATGAAAATGACGATTATATATTATTTTATATAAGTGATTTTTATAATTTTATGAAAAGTTATTTTCATTACAAATAATTTTTTCATAAAAATGCTTGATATAATAATCATTCTAAGCATTATCCTTTAAATGTCGATTTTGAAAGCACAAAAAAAGCTTATGACCGAAACGGTCATAAGCTGTCATTTTTCTATTCTGCGATTTCAACTACGAGGTAACGATGTGGTTCTTTACCTTCTGAGTGAGTTGAGATGCGTTTGTTTTTACTTAACGCAGCGTGAATTTGTTTTCTTTCATACGCTGGAAGTGGTTCTAAGTAAACAGGTTGTTTTGTTTTTAATACTTTACGAGCTGTTCTTTCCGCAATTTGTTGTAGTGTTTCACTACGACGTTGACGGTAATCACCAACATCCACTTGAACTGAAATACGTCCTTTGATGAAGCGGTGTACAGATACTTGCGCAAGTACTTGTAAAGCATTCAAGATTTTACCGTGTTTTCCGATTAAAAGACCTTGTTTGTCTGTGTCGAATACGAAAGTCATGCGATCACGACGTGCTTCAACCGTTACTGTTGCTTCAGCGCCGTATGTTTTAGCGATGCCTTCTAAAGTATTCTTTTGTCACACGAGCAGCTTCTTCTAATTGGTCTACTGTTTCTTCGTAGTCTGCTTCTCCTGCTTCTTCATCTTCGAAATCATCTTCATCGAAGTCTTCTTCAGGAACTTCTACTGTTTCTACAGTTGTTTCTTCCACTGTTTCAACAACAGGTTCCACAACTTCTTCTACTACTTCTTGGCTAACCATTGTAGCAACTGGTGTTAATTCCACTTCAGCATTTTTTTGACCAAAGCCAAACAATCCTTTTTTACCTTCAGAAATGATTTCCACAAACACTTGGTCTTGCGGTAATCCTAACTGACGTAATCCTTTTTGGATTGCTTTTTCTACTGAAACGTCACTTACTTTAATTGTATTTGTCATCGTAAACTCTCCTACTCTATAAAAATCATTGTTATTATCTCATGATTGAGACATTTCAACAAGAGCTCTATAAGAATTATTTTCCGTGTCTTCTTTTCGCTTTTTCGAGCGCTCTTGCACGGCGTTTTTTCTCAGCGGCAATCGCTTTTTGCTCTTCTTGGAATTTAAATGGATTATTTAATAGTAATGTTTGGCCTACCATAAATACGTTTCCGACTACCCAGTAGAGTGATAACGCACTTGATAACCCAAGAGACATTAATAGGATCATTACTGGCATTACGTACATCATAACTTTACCAGCGCCACCAGTATCTTGCATTTTCATTGATAACCATGTTGTGATGAACGTTGTTAATGCTGCTAAGACTGGTAAGATGAAATATGAATCTGGTTGGTCTAATTGGAACCATAAGAAATGACCTTGTTTCAATACGTCTGTACGGCTGATTGCTTGATACAATGCCATCATTACTGGCAATTGAATTAATAATGGTAAACATCCAGCGTATTGGTTGATACCTTCACGCTCATATAAAGCATTCATTTCAGCTTGAAGTGTTTCTTGCGTTGCACGGTCGCGTGCTGAATACTTCTCACGTACGCTTTAATTTCTGGTTGAAGAATCGCTTGTTTACGCGTGCTTTGGTATTGGAAGTGCATTAAAGGAACCATAATTAAACGAGTAATAATCGTAAAGACGATAATCCCTAAACCGTAACTTCCTCCTAATAGGTTTGATAACCAGATGATAAATTGAGACAAATTATATAGAACAATTCGATCCCAAAATCCTGTACTAGACTCCGTAATTGGAGAAGTTCCACAGGCCGCTAAAAATAAAGTTAAAACTGCTAATGATAAAATCAATTGGCTTTTTTTCTTCACTGAAAAGTCCCACCTTTTAAGAATATTTAATTTTCAACGATTCCTACCTATAAATAGGAATCTTCATTTTTAGGTAATAATGTAGCTAATTTTAAAACATGCATCATACTGCTTTTCATTTCTTGATAAGACATTTGTACGATGGGTTGACGAGCAATGACGATAAAATCTACATCTTGCGCCAATTGGTCGTCCAGTTCCATTAAAATATGACGGATTCTTCTTTTTAGACGATTACGCGTAACCGCATTTCCAAGTTTTTTGCTGACAGAGATTCCCACACGAAAATGGGATTGGTCTTCCTTATTATATTTATAAATAACGAATTGACGGTTCGCTGTCGATTTTCCCTTGTGGAATACCTTTTGAAATTCGCGGTCTTTCTTTACTCGAAACGATTTTCTTCATCTACTTGAATCTCTCCAGTCACTCAAATGGTTTTTAAAAAAAAAGACCACTGAGACGTTCAGTGATCTAAGCTGCTAAAACTTTTCTACCTTTACGGCGTCTGCTTGCTAATACTCTACGGCCATTTTTTGTGCTCATACGTTTACGGAATCCGTGAACTTTTTGACGTTTGCGTTTGCTTGGTTGATATGTTCTTTTCATTCGTGTGCACCTCCTACTGTAAATGAAATATCTAGTCTCCCTAGACAGTCTAGTACATTATAAATATAAAATGTTTACTTGTCAATATAAACTATCTAATCACTAAATTACTGAAGTATCATAACATAATCAGACTAAAAATTTCTACAAAATAACTGTTGATTTTCGCTCTATTTTTTTAGTTATTCACATCGATGGTGGATAGTTTTTTTGCATAAAAGACGATTTCCACAGACTTATAAACAATTTATCCACAAAAATAACATCCTGTTTACAAAAATTATGCACAATGGTGGATAACTCTATTAAATTCCTTTTTATATCAACTTTTCTTTGTTGTTTATAACTGCTCTTTTTTTGTGTATATCTCTGTGAATTTCCACTTTTTCATTCGACTTATCCACCGTTTTGTGGATAAACTTATCCAAATCTCACTTTTTTTGTGATTTTCTCCATCCGATTGTGGAAAACTTTTTTGAAAGATGGTACACTGTTAAATGGATTAGAATCTTGAAAAACGATAGAAGGAGGTGCATTTATGAATTCCATCCAAGAATTTTGGAAACTATTATTAGAACACTTTGAAAAAACAAATTCCGAATTTACATTTAACCACTGGATTAAACCAGCCGAACCGATTCGAATTGAACAAAATATTCTCTATATTAAAGTGCCTTCTAAAACATTTGCGAGATATTGGCAAGATAACCTTATTAGAGACATTATGGAAATTGGATATGATTACTTTAGACAATCGTTTGAACCACGTTTTATCGATTCAGAAGATGAAGGTCCAGTAACAACTCCATTCCATCAAGGAGTCGAAGAAATTCAACCAAACATTCCCGAAGCTCCAACAATGGTTGCCATCGAAGAGGACTCGCATTTGAATCCTAAATATACATTTGAAACCTTTATTATTGGTAAAGGAAACCAAATGGCCACGGCTGCCGCGCATTACGTTGCAGATAACCCTGGTAATACCTACAACCCTCTTTTCTTCTATGGAGGTGTAGGTCTTGGAAAAACTCATTTAATGCAAGCCATTGGGAATAAATATAAGAAGAGCCATCCAAACGCACGTGTCAAATACGTGACGAGTGAAGAGTTTATGAATGAAATGATTGCTTCGATTGGATCAAAAACGCCACAAGAATTCCGCAATCGTTACCGTAATGTGGATATCTTACTGGTCGATGATATTCAATTCCTAGCGAAAAAAGAAGCAACTCAAGAAGAGTTCTTCCATACATTTAATGCGCTTTTCAATAACCAAAAACAAATCGTATTAACGAGTGACCGTCAACCAACGGAAATTAAAGAATTGCAAGAACGTCTCGTTTCTCGTTTCGTATCGGGGTTATCCGTCGATATCACTCCACCGGACTTAGAAACGCGTATTGCTATCTTACAAAATAAAGCACAATCACTTGGATTTAATATTCCTATTGAAGTGTTGAGTTATGTCGCAGGTCATATTCAATCAAACGTCCGTGAATTAGAAGGAGCTCTGATGCGTCTTCAAGCGTACTCAGTGATGGTTGGTCAAGATATTTCAACAGATCTTGCTGCAGAAGCATTGCAATCGTTCCTTCCTGGAGGCGACGAAAAACTACTTTCGATTCATGATATCCAAAGCGCCGTTGCGAAATACTACAATATTACGGTCGAAGATATTAAAGGAAAGAAAAGAACGAAGACAATGGTTCAACCGCGTCAAATCGCAATGTACCTTTCTCGTGAATTAACACGTGTTTCTCTTCAAAAGATTGGTGCTGATTTTGGTCGTGACCACTCAACAGTCATTCACGCCTATGAAAAAATTAGCCAAGAAGCTAAAGATGATCCAGAAACGATTCGCGTGATTAATGAAATCAAGCATTCGCTCGGTTATTAAGCTGTGGATAAATCCCATAAAACGGTGGAGTTTTCCACAATGGTTATCCACAACTAAAAATGGTCTCTGTTATAAGGAAAACAGACTTTTCCACAATATACACAGGCCCTACTACTATTACTATTTTATTAATAAATAAATTAAATATAAAAGCACACCCTAAAGGAGGCAGTTATGAAATTTTCAGTAAACAGACAAGGGTTCTTAAAAAATCTTGTAGATGTGCAACGTGCAATTCCATCAAAAACAACAATTCCAATTTTGACAGGGATTAAATTAGTTGCTAGTGAAGAAGGATTAACATTAACAGGTAGTGATTCAGAAGTTTCTATCGAAGTATTCTTACCAATCGAAGACGAAGAATTACAATTAACAGTCCAAGAACCAGGTAGCATCGTTCTTCCTGCTCGTTTCTTTGGAGAAATCGTTAAAAAATTACCTTTAAATGTATTCACACTTGAAACAAACGATCAATTACAAGCAACGATTACAGCAGGTAATGCATCATTTACATTAAATGGATTATCAGCAGTGGATTATCCACAATTACCAGAAATCGAAAAAAATCATGTGATTACAATTCCTGTTCCATTATTTAGACAAGTGATTGTACAAACAGCGGTTGCCGTTTCAACTGCAGAATCTCGTCCAATCTTAACAGGGATTCATATGGTGATTAAAGACAACCAATTAAAAGCAGTCGCAACTGACTCTCACCGTTTAAGCCAACGTATCATTCCACTACAAATGCCAGCTGGAAGTGATGCATTGACATTTGAAATGACATTACCTGGTAAAACATTATTAGAATTATCTCGTATCATCGACGGATTAGAAACAATCGATTTCGCGATTACAGATAATCAAATCTTGTTCCAAACAGAAACATTATCATTCTACTCTCGTCTATTAGAAGGAATGTACCCAGATACAGACCGTTTAATTAACGACGGAGCGAACACTTCGATTACTGTTGTTGCTAGCGAACTTGTAGCAGCTGTAGAACGTGCTTCATTAATGTCACATACGGATAAAAACAATATCGCGACATTAACACTTTCTCCGGAACGTATTCTATTAACAGGTAAATCTCCTGAAGTGGGTACGGTTGAAGAAGAAATCGCTGTGGAAAACTTCGAAGGAGCTCCACTTGAAATTTCATTCAACCCAGACTACTTAAAAGAAGCGTTGAAATTATTCGGTTCTTCAGAAGCTGTGATCAACTTCTTAGAAGCAAACCGTCCATTCACATTGAAACTAAAGAAGACCACTCTGGTATTCCACATAGCTTCATTCAATTAGTGACACCTGTTCGTACATTCAACGGGTAATCATAGATTATAAAATTTTCACTCGAGCTTTCGTTTTGAAGGCTCGAGTTTTTTTATTTTCAACTCATCTGATCAATTTCCCGAAATTCACTTATAAGTGAATTTTGGGCAGCACGATTTTGGGGTGATTTTTTGCCCAAAACTTTCAATTTTTGAAAAAATCCTATTAAATTTTGTTTTTCGTTTTTTTAGGCTTTTTTGTTATTTTTGACTCAAAAATTGAAATAACCCCCTAAATTTTGCAATTTCTTTGCGAAAAGCGTGTAAAAATTGTATAATATTGTAGAGTTATTCTACTTAAAAATATGTGAGCATGCATGAGTTTAATGGAGTTCTCACCAATATCCATTAGAAAAGAGGAAGTTCATGACAACTATCGTATCGATCTCTGATGAGTACATTACATTAGGGCAATTTTTAAAACATATTGACGTCATTACAACTGGGCGGACAAGCAAAATGGTACCTGCAAGAATATACAGTTTTTGTAGATGGAGAGTTAGAAAATCGACGTGGTAGAAAATTATATCCGAATACACGTGTCGAAATACCTGATGAAGGGTATTTTTATTGTGAAAGAAATGAAATCGGATGAAAATGATTTGAACACACATGACGCATGAAGCTGACTAATTTACAATTACAAAACTTTCGTAATTATGAATCTGTCCAACTAGAGTTTACAGACGGTGTGCATGTTTTTATTGGTGAAAATGCACAAGGGAAAACCAACCTGATGGAGTCGATTTATGCCTTGGCGATGACAAAGAGCCACCGCACGACAAACGACAAAGAACTGATTGGATGGAATAAAGAGTTTGCGACGATTAAAGGGACCGTTGAAAAAACAGCGACAAAGACGAATTTAGAATTGCAATTTTCTAAAAAAGGAAAAATCGCGAAAGTGAATTATTTGGAGCAAAAACGACTCAGTTCCTACCTTGGAAACTTGAATGTCATCCTCTTTGCCCCAGAGAACCTCACGCTTGTTAAAGGGTCTCCGCAAAACAGACGTAAATTCGTGGATATGGAACTTGGACAAATGAGTTCCCTCTACCTCTATGATTTAGTGGAATATAATCGCGTCTTAAAACAACGCAATACGTATTTGAAGCAGCTAGCGATTAAGAAAAAGCAGCCGGACGAATACTTAGATGTTTTAAGCGAGATGTTAAGCGAGTTAGCTAGTAAAATCGTCTTTCATCGTCTCGATTTTATGAAGCAATTGGAGGCTTTAGCCATTCCGATTCATGACCAGTTATCGCTTGGTCGTGAGAAATTCTCGGTGTCGTATCAAGCAACGATTCCGTTGGAGGATGGTTTAACACCTTCGCAAATGAAAGAAATTTATATGAATCAATTCAAGAAGAATCAAACTCGTGAGGCGGATCAAGCCACAACGCTGATTGGACCGCACCGTGACGATTTGATTTTTTATTTGAATGAGGTTCCGGTTCAAACGTACGGTTCGCAAGGACAGCAACGTTCGACCGTTCTGAGTTTGAAGCTTGCGGAAATCGAATTGATGAAATTATCGACAGGGCGAGTATCCTCTTCTACTATTAGATGACGTACTTTCCGAACTCGATGATGACAGACAAACCCATCTGATTAAGGCCATTGAAAATAAGGTGCAAACCTTTATTACGACAACGAGCCTGGATGGGATTAAGCAACAATTTATTAATGAACCAGTCGTAATACCGATTGAAAAAGGAACTATTTTAAAAACGGAGAGTGAGAATTAGCATATGACAGAAGAAAACAAAGCTGAATTAGCTGCGCAATATGATGCCAGTCAGATTCAAGTATTAGAAGGACTCGAAGCTGTTCGTAAACGTCCTGGGATGTATATTGGTTCAACAAGTAGTGCTGGGTTGCACCACCTTGTTTGGGAAATCGTGGATAACTCAATCGACGAAGCGTTGGCTGGGTTTGCGACACATATCGAAATCGAAATCACGAAAAGAAAACCACATTCGCGTAACCGATGATGGACGTGGGATTCCGGTCGATATTCAAGAAAAAACAGGTCGTCCTGCCGTAGAAACTGTATTTACAGTGCTTCACGCCGGTGGTAAATTCGGCGGCGGAGGCTATAAAGTTTCTGGGGGTCTTCACGGGGTTGGGGCTTCTGTTGTTAATGCTCTTTCAACAGACTTAACCGTTCAAGTATTTAAAGATGGCAACATTTATGAGCAATCTTATAAACGTGGTGCTGTTTTAGATGACTTAAAAATCATTGGGAAAACAGATAAACATGGTACGAGCGTCTACTTTGTACCAGACCCTGAAATTTTCCAAGAAACAACAGTCTTTGATTTGATAAATTAGCCAACCGTGTGCGTGAATTAGCGTTCTTGAATAAAGGATTAAAATTAACGATTACGGATTTCAGCGAAGAAGAGCCAGTGAGAAAATCTTTCTGCTACGAAGGCGGGATTAAGAGCTATGTTGAACACTTAAATAAATCAAAACAAGTGTTATTCGAAGAGCCAATTTATGTTGAAGGAGAACAAGATGGCATTCAAGTAGAAGTGGCAATGCAATACACTTCTGGATACCATACAAACCTTCTCAGCTTTACAAATAATATCCACACTTATGAAGGTGGTACTCACGAATCAGGGATGAAGACGGCCCTTACACGTGTGATTAACGATTACGCGCGTCGTCAAAAATTGATGAAAGAAAACGAAGAAAAACTAAGCGGTGAAGATGTCCGTGAAGGGTTAACAGCCGTTGTTTCTATCAAACACCCTGATCCACAGTTTCGAAGGACAAACAAAAACGAAATTAGGAAACTCTGAAGCTCGTACGATTACAGACCGTCTGTTTCTCAACACACTTCGATAAATTCTTAATGGAAAACCCTCAAGTCGCACGTAAGATTGTTGAAAAAGGGATTTTAGCTTCGAAAGCACGTCTTGCTGCAAAACGTGCGCGTGAAGTGACTCGTAAGAAATCTGGTTTAGAAATTTCAAACTTACCAGGTAAATTAGCAGACTGCTCAAGCAATGACCCAACGATTTCTGAATTATTCATCGTCGAAGGGGACTCTGCGGGTGGTTCAGCAAAACAAGGACGTTCACGTCATTTCCAAGCGATTTTACCAATCCGTGGGAAAATCTTGAACGTTGAAAAAGCAACACTCGATAAAATTTTAGCCAACGAAGAAATTCGTTCGCTCTTTACAGCGATGGGAACTGGTTTTGGTGGAGATTTTGATTTATCGAAAGCTCGTTACCAAAAATTAGTCATCATGACCGATGCCGATGTCGATGGAAGTCACATTCGTACATTGCTCATTACTCTTTTCTATCGTTATATGCGCCCTGCAGTGGAAGCTGGATATATTTATATCGCGCAACCACCTCTTTACAAGTTGAAACAAGGTAAAAACGAATACTACATTCAAAATGATAAAGAGCTTGAAGAAAAACTAAAAGAATTACCAGCACATCCAAAACCACAATTATCACGATACAAAGGTCTTGGGGAAATGGATGCGGAACAATTATGGGAAACAACCATGAACCCTGAAAACCGTTCAATGTTACAAGTATCTGTGGAAGATGCTGCAGAAGCGGATCAAATTTTAGATATCTTGATGGGTGACCGTGTAGAACCACGTCGTGAATTCATCGAAAGCAATGCGAAATATGTCAATATGGAAGATTTAGATATCTAATTTAGTAAACGAATTTGAAGAGAAGAATAGAAAAGGAGACGAATTATGTCTGAAGAAGTGAAACACTTTGAAGAAACTTTTGAATCAACTGATTTAGTGCATACCATGCGTAAATCATTTCTAGAGTATTCGATGAGTGTTATTGTATCGCGTGCCCTACCAGATGTACGCGATGGATTAAAACCAGTACACCGTCGTATTTTATATGGAATGAGTGAACTTGGAGTGACACCGGACAAACCGCATAAAAAATCTGCGCGTATTGTCGGGGACGTAATGGGTAAATATCACCCACACGGTGACTCTGCAATTTACGATGCCATGGTTCGTATGGCACAAGATTTCTCATACCGTTACCCATTAATCGATGGACACGGTAACTTTGGTTCTGTCGATGGAGACGGCGCCGCTGCGATGCGTTATACAGAGGCTCGTATGAGTAAAATTGCTCTTGAAATGCTTCGCGATATTAACAAAGATACGATTAATTTCCGTGATAACTACGATTCAACAGAACGTGAACCAGAAGTATTACCAGCACGTATTCCAAACTTATTAGTAAACGGTGCAACAGGGATTGCCGTAGGGATGGCAACAAATATTCCACCACATAACTTGGCGGAAGTCATCTCTGCTCTTCACTTATTAATGAAGAACCCTGATGTCACAACTACTGAATTGATGGAAGCTCTCCCTGGACCTGACTTCCCAACTGGAGGACTTGTCTTAGGTAAATCTGGAATTCGTCGTGCGTACGAAACAGGACGCGGATCGATTACGGTTCGTGGACGCGTACAAATCGAAGAATTGAAACGGAAAAGAACGCATCATCATCACTGAATTACCATATATGGTAAATAAAGCGCGTTTAGTAGAACGTATCGCACAATTACACCACGAGAAGAAAATCGAAGGAATTACTTACTTAAACGATGAATCTGACCGTGTCGGTATGCGTGTCGTGATTGAAGTACGTCGTGATGTTTCAGCATCCGTTGTATTAAATAATTTATACAAATTAACACCATTACAATCAAACTTCGGATTCAATATGCTTGCGATTGTAAATCAAGAGCCAAAAGTATTGAGCTTAAAAGAAATTTTACGCCACTACTTAGATCACCAAGAAGAAGTCGTTCGTCGTCGTAGCTTATTCGATAAGAAAAAAGCGGAAGACCGCGCTCATATTTTAGAAGGGTTACAAATCGCCTTAGACCATATCGATGCGATTGTGGCCATCTTAAGAAGTTCAGCAAGTGGAGATATCGCTAAAGAACGCTTCATGAATGAATACGGCTTAAGCGATAAACAAGCACAAGCGATTCTTGATATGCGTATGGTTCGTTTAACAGGATTAGAACGCGAGAAAATCGATGCAGAATACAACGAATTACAAGCTACAATTCAATACTTAGAAAAAGTATTAGCGAGCGAAGAACTTCGTTACGAAATCATCGAACAAGAGCTTCTTGAAATTCAACAACGTTTCGACAATCCTCGTCGTACAGAATTATTAGTCGGAGAAGCATTAAGCCTTGAAGATGAAGATTTAATCGAACAAGAAGATGTCGTGATTACATTAACGAAGAATGGATATATCAAACGTCTTGCCAACACTGAATTCAAGGCACAACGCCGTGGAGGACGTGGGGTTCAAGGAATGAGCGTCCATGATGATGACTACGTGGAAAACATGATTTCATGTTCAACACACGATTCACTCCTCTTCTTTACGAATACAGGGAAAGTGTACCAAGCAAAAGGGTATGAAATTCCTGAATATAGCCGTACTGCAAAAGGATTACCAGTTATCAACTTATTAAACATTGATTCAGCTGAGAAAATTCCAAGCGATTATCAGTGTTCCAGAATCAGATGAATCAGAACGTTACTTGTTCTTCACAACATTACGTGGAACGGTAAAACGTGTTCGTTTATCAGAATTCAAGAATATCCGTACAAATGGTCTACGTGCCATCCAATTACGCGAAGATGATGAATTGATCCGTGTAGTAGTCACAAGCGGAAATGATGGCATCATCCTCGGAACTTATCACGGTAACGCTGTAAGCTTCCATGAAGATAAAGTTCGTGCGATGGGTCGTACCGCTTCAGGTGTTCGTGGGGTTTCTCTACGTGAAGGCGACTATGTCATCGGAATGGATATTTTAACGCCAGACCGTGAAGTATTAGTAGTCAGCGAAAAAGGTTACGGAAAACGTACAGCTGCGAGCGAATACGCATTGAAAGGCCGTGGCGTGAAAAGGGGTTCGTACACTTCGTATTACTGAGAAAAATGGACCACTTGTCTGCCTACGTACCGTAACTGGAGACGAAGACTTACTTATCATGACGAATAAAGGGGTTATCATCAGATTCCATGCCGAAGACGTGTCTCAAACAGGCCGTGGCGCACTTGGAGTTCGTATGATGCGTCTCGATCAAGATGCGATTGTAAGTTCATTAGCGATTGTGGACCGCGAAGACGAAACAGAAGAAGCTTCTGAAGCGACTGAATCAGTAGCAACAGAAACACCAACTGCATCTCTTTCAGATGAAGCTATCAAAGGCAACATGAAAGACTTTGCGCAACAATTAGTTGACGAAGAAAACTGAATAGTAAGTACACAAAGGCCATCATTTCTGATGGCTTTTTTGTGTACCCATTTTTATCTTTATTTTGCTAAAAAGAGTTATAAAAGCACTCATTAAGATTACGAAGAATCATACGGATTCTATAGTGTAATAGCTGGCTAGATAGCTGGAGTAGGAATAAATTCTAACTCCAGCTTTTTTTTACGACATTTAATGCTATCCCCTTATTACGACTATTATAGAATCCGTAGGATTCTTCGTAATCTTTGAATGAGTGCTTTTTACTATTCAGTTTCTAATTATTCCGATGCAAAGAAGATAAACTCTAAATAAATGATAGATAGAGGTTTTTAGCAAAAAAATACTCTTTTTACGCAAAAAAAGTACTATTTTTTTAGTATTATTAGCTGTATAATAAGGGTGAAATAATCCATAAGGAGGAATAAATATGATTGAATTTCGCAATGTATCAAAAGTATATGATCAAACCGTCGCTTTAGATGGACTCAACTTAACGATTGAAAGTGGAAAAATTATTGGATTAATCGGACATAACGGGGCTGGTAAATCAACTACCATCAAATCACTCGTGAGCGTTATCCATCCAACAAGCGGAGAAATTATTGTGGACGGACAAGAATTATCATCCAATCGTCTAGCCATTAAAGAAAAAATTGGCTATGTGGCTGATAGCCCAGACCTATTCCTACGCTTAACCGCCAATGAATTTTGGGAATTAGTCGCTTCTTCTTATGGCATGACATTAGACGAAGTAGAAAGCCGCCTTGCTTATTTATTAGACTTATTTGATTTTCGAAGGACATCGCTATGAAGTTATTGATTCGTTCTCACACGGGATGCGTCAAAAAGTATTCGTCATCGGGGCGCTTTTATCAGACCCTGAAATTTGGGTACTCGATGAACCAATGACAGGTCTTGACCCACAAGCTTCTTATGACTTGAAGAAATTAATGCGCGAACATGCTGATAAAGGCAATACCGTTCTCTTCTCGACACACGTTTTAGAAGTGGCAGAACAACTCTGCGATAAGATTGCAATTTTGAAAAAAGGAAAACTACTCTTCTACGGTACGATTCAAGAGTTGAAAGGCCAACAACCAGATAGCACGCTTGAAGAAATCTACTTATCACTAGCCGGTAGACAAGAAGGAGTGGATTCACATGCGGTTTAATCGAATTCTTACGCTGGTGAAGACCAATTTAATTTTTGCGACGCAACCGGCACAATTACAAAATTATCGAAAGAAACAAGCGAAAAATCCATCGAAACCCGTGAATGTGGCGATGAAAACATTGACGCAACAATTGCTGTTTGCGGTGATGTTTGGAGCTTTATTTGGAATTCCTGGAGCGATGTTTGGACGTTCATACCCTCCACTTCAATTCGGAACGACGGTTTTCTTATTCTTGATGATTTTAGTTTCGCAAGCATTGCCAGCTATTTACAATGTCTTTTATGAAAGTAAAGACTTCGAATCGTATTTGCCTTATGCCTTTACGGAATTAGAAGTCGTTCTTGGAAAGAGCCTTTCGATTGTAGTGGCTACATTGCAAGGATTACTTCCAATCGTGATGTTATTTGGAATCCACGTGTATTTTTCAGGAGGCTTCATCCTTCTCACAATTCCGATTGCCTTATTAGGGGCGCTTATCCTTAGTGCGATTGTTTACCTATTGATGTTTCTACTCTGCTTCTTCCTAGCGAAGATTCCACTGTTTAGAAAATATCAATCCGTGATTGCGAATATTTTAAGTTTTCGTGATTTCTCTTGGGGCCGTCATTGGCTATCAACTGATGCTGACAGATTCGATGGTAAATACTGTATTAACAGGAAAAATGCCAGCTTTCATTCAACCAGTACTCGCCTTCTATAATGCGATTTTGGATCCATTCGATATGACTGTTTATCCGATGATTGGATTAGTGATTTTAGTATTTCGTGGCAATTATACTACTCGTGAAGTTCATTGTATTGCCAAACTTCTACCAAGCCGTTTCGCAAACATCGTCTTCGAAAGTAAAAGTCGAACGTGTGAAACAAATGGAATTAGATGGCAGCAAGCTTTCAACGAAATTCGTGATTCGCTATACGCTTCGCCAATTAATGGAAGGTTCGGTATTAACGCAAACGATTATTAGTGCAGGAATATTACCATATCTCCTCTTAATTCCAGCAGTTTTAAGTTTTTCAGGTGGTCCGGTAGAAATTAGTTTTATGAAACTCCTAAACCTAAACACCTTCTTACCATTTGCGATGCTCATTACCTTCATTGCAGGATTCAATACAGGAGGAAACAACTTATTAGCGGTCGGAATTTCACTCGAGCGGGAAAACTATTATTATCTAAAAGTTCTTCCATTCGATATGCACCAATTTTTAGAACGTAAATTCTGGATTCTCTTTGCGATTCAATCTATCATTCCAGTCATTCTTATGACGGTTATTTGTACGGTGCTTCGCTTACCGATTTATATGACCTTGGGCATCATTCTCTCATGGGGAATCATCAGTCTAGGGCTTAGCCGTTGGGGATACGCCAGAGACTTGAAGCTCTTTACGCCAACGTGGACGAATGTCATTGAACTCTTAAACCGTATGCGTAGTGGATTTAAGTCGGTCATTTTTGTCGTGGTTCTCTTCGGATTTATCTTCGGAGCGGTTTATCTATTAATTCACTTACCAGAATGGAATCGTACTTTCGTTTGGTTCATTACAATTGCGTACGTTGTCGTGATTCTTGGTTTATCAATTTTCGCAACATTCTACTATAAGAAAAAATTACATGAATTAATCGATTCTGAATAATGATGTAAGACTTAGAGTTTGTCTCTAAGTCTTTTTTTATAACCTGTTTTATAGGGTTTTTACAGGTATATAACCAATAGTTATAACAATCGATAGAAAAACGGTATAAGAAAACCTATTGCTATGCGGTTTTGTTCTCTGTTATCCTAAGAACATGTTAATCAGACATCACAAAGAACAGGTGAGTAGAAAATAAGATTTGCTAAGAGAGTCTCGGTTGGTGGGAAGAGATGAAATTGAATTTTTGAAGATGGCCTCGGAGTGATTTTACGTCGAATCATTAGATGTAAATGGGTAGCCCATTATAGCTGTAGAGTATAACACCTAGTGTGCGTACTCGGTAAGGTAGGATTCGTGAGGATTCTACAAAACAAGGTGGTAACACGAAAATTTCGTCCTTGCAGTAGCGATACTGTGAGGATTTTTTATTTATAGGAGGAATGACCAATGTCAAAATTACAAGCACCATTTAGAGTAGATCACGTAGGAAGTTTCTTACGTCCAAAAGAATTAGTAGAAGCAAAAGAAAAATTTGTAAAAGGTGAAATTACACGCGAGGAATTAACAGCCGTCGAAGATAAAGCCATCGAAAAGTTAGTCGAACAACAAAAAGAAAGCTGGATTAAAAAGGATTCACTGACGGCGAATTCCGTCGCCAATACTGGCATTTAGATTTCTTCTGGGGATTGAAACGGAGTAGAACACACTCAAGCAAAAATTGGATACCAATTCCACGATGAAATTACAAAACCTGACTCAGCAGATGTCGTTGGAAAAATCACTGGTGAAAATCACCCATTCGTAGAACACTTCAAATTCTTAAAACAATTCGAAGACGAAGATTTCATCGTAAAACAAACAATCCCTGCTCCAGCGCAATTCTACTTCGAATTGATTCGTGACGCAGAGCATATTGAGCAAACTTTCTCAGTATACCCTTCAAAAGAAGAACTCTTTAAAGATATCATTGCTGCTTACAGACAAGTGATTAAAGAATTATACGATGCAGGCTGCCGTCTCTTACAAATCGATGACTGTACATGGGGTGTAATCGTAGATGATAACTTCTTTAAACATCATCTCAAAAGAAAGTCATTTAACACCTGAAGAATTAAGAAGAGAACACAAACGTGAATTCTTAGAATTAAACAACGGAATTCTAGAAGATTTACCAGAAGATTTAACAGTGAATACTCACGTGTGCCGTGGTAACTTCCACTCAACTTGGGCAAGTTCAGGTGGCTATGATTCAGTGAGCGACGCATTATTCGAAAAACAGAAAGTTCATGCGTACTACTTAGAATACGACACAGACCGTGCCGGCGACTTCAAGCCACTAGCAAAAGTATCTGACGGTAAGAAAGTCGTTCTAGGGCTTCTCACTTCTAAATCAGGAAAATTAGAAGACAAAGACGAAGTAATCGCTCGTATTAAAGAAGCAAGCCAGTACGTTCCACTAGAAGACTTATACTTAAGTACACAATGTGGATTTGCTTCAACAGAAGAAGGAAATGTCATTAAAGAAGAAGATCAATGGAAGAAAATTGCATTGATTTCAGAAATCGCACGTGAGGTTTGGGGAGAATAACCTCGCATTATAAAACGAACAAAAAGGCTGTGGGGAGAATAACTTTTGAACCGCAGCCTTCCCCTATTTAGAAAGGAAGTATCATTATGACAGCATTTCAACAACAATTAGCAAAAGCTTACGAAACATTAAAACAAGCAAAATGGGTAAACTTAAGCCATCAAATCGATGCGAATAGCCCTCACTTCCCTGCTCTACCAGCATTGGAACAAAGATTTATTTACATTAAAAGACGGATTCCACGTTCAACAACTATCAGTCGTGACACAATACGGTACGCATATTGACCCTCCTTGCCACTTCTATGAAGGCGGACGTTTCCTCGATGAAATCGAGTTGAAAGATTTATTATTACCACTCTACGTCATCGACCGTTCAAAAGAAGTAGCCGAAAATCCAAACTTCGAATTAACAAAAGCAGACGTTTTAGCATTCGAAGAAGAATACGGACAAATCGAACCAGGTGCCTTTGTCGCATTCCGTAGTGACTGGTCACACCGTTGGCCAGACCAAGACGCCGTTCGTAATTTAGACGAAAACGACGTTCAACATACACCAGGTTGGGCAAAAGATGCGCTTGAATTTTTAATTCACGAACGTCATGTGAAAGCTGTTGGTCACGAAACATTAGATACAGACTCAGGTGTTCACGCTGCAGCACATGGTTTAACAAACGAATACTACTTATTAAGCCAAGACATCTTCCAAGTGGAAGTATTAGCGAACCTTGATCAAGTTCCAGCAGTAGGTGCTGTGATTTCAATCTCATATCCCTAACTGGAACCATACACCAGGGCTCACCTGTTCGCGCCATTGCGTATTTACCAGAAGCTGAATAAACGAAAAGAGGAAAACATATGTCAAATCACGAAAACTGTAGCTGTTGTCAAAAAGCACCCTTTAGACTCGATCACGTAGGAAGTTTCTTACGTCCAGAACGTCTAAAAGAAGCCCGTGCGAAATTTAATGATGGAGAAATCACTGCCGAAGAACTCGAACGCGTTGAAAACGAAGAAATCATCGCATTAATCGAGAAAGAAAAAGAACTCGGCCTCAAGTCTGTCACTGACGGTGAATTCCGTCGTGCATTCTGGCACTTAGATTTCTTAGAAAACTTAGATGGGGTTGAACTTGTCGAAGTAGACCACTTCTCTGTTCAATTCAAAGATAAAGATGTGAAGCCAAAAACATTACGTATCGTTGGGAAAGTGGATTTTTCTGAAAACCATCCATTCGTAAAACACTTCAAATTCTTAAAAGAGCACGCTGGCGATACACCGGTGAAACTAACGATTCCTTCACCAAGTATGTTGCATTTGATTACGCAAGTTCGTGAGAAAAACTATGTGCCAATTGAGCGCTACAAAGACAATGAAGCCCTCTTCTTTGATGATGTGGTCGAAGCATACCGCAAGGCGTTGCAATGTTTCTACGACTTAGGATGCCGCAATATTCAATTAGACGACACTAGCTGGGGTGAGTTCTGTGCGTTAGACAAACGTGAAGCGTACGAAGCGCGTGGATTTGACCTCGAAAAAATCGCTCGTGACTATGTGGATGTACTTAACCGTGTGATTGAATGGAAACCAGAAGATTTAGTGGTGAACATGCATATTTGCCGCGGAAACTTCCGCTCAACATGGTTCTCTAGCGGTGGTTATGAACCAGTGGCGAAGACGCTATTTGGTCATTGCCGTGTGGATGGATTCTTCTTGGAATATGATAGCGACCGTGCTGGAGACTTTACTCCTCTTCGCTATATTAAAGACCAAAAAGTCGTTCTTGGTTTAATTACGTCTAAATCAGGAGACCTAGAAGATAAAGATGAAGTCATTGCTCGTATTAAAGAAGCAAGTCAGTACGTTCCTCTTGAACAATTATGCCTCAGCCCTCAATGTGGCTTCTCTTCTACAGAAGAAGGTAATATCTTAACGATTGAAGCCCAATGGGATAAATTAAAACTCATCGACGAAATCGTTCGTGAAGTTTGGGGATAAAATTTAAAAAATAATAGCTCCTACAGTTTTTGTCTGTAGGAGCTATTTTTGTTGATTTCATCGTATTTATCGCTTCTTTTTCTTAAAACGAATGTCTAAATCATACCCATTTTTACTCGCAATTTTTTGAAGATGCGCGAGCGTCGGATTATAATTTGCTTTTTCGAGTCTAGAGAGATTTCCTTGCGTCATACCGGCGTTTCTAGCGAATTCCGTTTGTGTCAGTCCAGAGTCCCTCCGAAGTCTGATCATCGTTAAAGCATTTTTCTGAAAAAATATTCTGCTTCAAAATCATCTCTAAAAGTCTCATATTTCGCGTCAAGACGGGCAAAAAGCCGCTTTAAATAATCCACCATTTTCTCTTTTTCCCCCTAATTCCTTTATAAGCCAATTGTAACATATATGCTACATATCAGATATGATATATTGAAACTTTTTACTACTCACAAATTTTTCCTGAGCACCTCTGCAGCGTGGATTTCTGTTGCATTCTATAGCTTTTGTTTGCTATAATGATTGAACGTGAGTATTAGAAATGATACTCTCCTTGCTTACTGAAAATTCAGTAGGCCAAAAGTCCATAAGGAGGTGACAGTCAATGAGTCAAACATCAAAATACGAGATTTTATATATCATCCGTCCAAACATCGATGAAGCTGCTAAAGCTGAATTGGTTGCAAGATTTGATGCTGTTTTAACAGACAACGGAGCAGTTGTTGTTGAATCAAAAGACTCAGGGCGAAACGTCGTTTTGCATACGAAATTAAAGATTTCAAGAAGGTATCTATCACTTTAGTGAACATCACTGCTGAAGATGCTGCTGCAATCGATGAATTCGACCGTTTAGCGAAAATCAACAATGACATCTTACGTCACATGATTGTTAAATTAGAAGCATAATTGTTTATTATAAGTAAACATTAATCTTGAAAGGAGTAAGAATTAAATGATTAATAATGTTGTATTAGTTGGACGCTTAACACGTGCCGTTGATTTACGTTATACTTCAAACGGAACTGCTTATGCGAGCTTCACTGTTGCAATTGATCGTCGTTACCAAAACCAAAACGGTGAACGTGAAACAGACTTTATCAATTGCGTAATGTGGCGTAAAGCTGCAGAAAACTTTGCGAATTTCACTCGTAAAGGCTCACTAGTAGGAATTGAAGGACGTATTCAAACACGTAGCTATGATAACCAACAAGGCCAAAAAGTTTATGTAACTGAAGTGCTAGCTGAGAACTTCTCATTGTTAGAATCACGTAATGTTACTGAACAACGCCCTGCTAACGATCAAAGCTCACAAGGCGGATTCCAACAAAATCCAATCAAATAACTTTAATCAGTTTAATACTCCTACTTCATCATTCGGTGGTGGAATGTCTGACCCATTCTTAAGCAATGGAGAGACAATCAACATTTCAGATGATGATTTACCATTCTAAAGTTTAAAAGGAGGATACCATAATGGCTCAACAACGTAGAGGTGGCGGTCAACGCCGTCGTAAAAAAGTTTGCTACTTCTGTGCAAACCACATCGACTACATTGATTACAAAGATGTAGAATTATTAAAACGTTACATTTCTGAAAAAGGTAAAATCTTACCACGCCGTGTAACAGGTACTTGTGCTAAACACCAACGTACTTTAACTGTTGCAATCAAACGTGCTCGTATCATGGGATTATTACCATTCACAACAGTTGACTAATAATTAGTAAAAAGGATTGAGAATTTTCTCAATCCTTTTTTTATTTTATTTAAATGCTATTTTCATAACTGATTATCTATTTATAAAAAAATACTGATAATTGATTAAACAGATTGAGGTTTAGCTTTTCAATCTAAACTTGAATACATAAATTAGAATGTTTCACGTGAAACATTCTATCGAAAAAAATAAACCTTTAAAAATGTTTCACGTGAAACATCTCTTACTCTACCCTTCTGTCTAAATTGTTTCACGAAACAATTTTAGAGAACTGACGAGGGACCAAAACTATGGTAAAATAAGGTATATAGAAAGAAGGTGAGAGAATGAAGAAAAAGCCTAAAAAGAACGTATTAAGGCTTTTACCGACATTTCTTAAAAAGTGAAACAATGAAGAAATACGGAATCTCATTTATAGCAATCATTCTCTGTATGCTGATTATTGCGTACGTGATGAATATATGGATGGGACTTATCCTTACTTTTATTTGTTATTTTATTAGGAACACCTCTATTCGTTTGCAAACTACATTATTAAAGAAACGAATCATTATGTAACGAATTTATCGTACAAAATTAATAAAGGTTCACAAGATGCCTCTATTAAAATGCCGATTGGAATGCTTTTGTTAGATGATAATGGTGAAATTCAATGGATTAACCCTTATTTACAGAAGTATTTTCGAACGTAAAAGAACTATTAGGGTTTAAACTTGAAATTGTCGATCCAGATTTAGCGAATATCGTTAAAAATCTGGATGATGATAAAGATAATGTGGTCCATTGGAAAGATAAATACTTCCAAATAGTTTACCATAACGATATTGGAATGCTCTATATGATGGATATTACGGAATATGCGTTGATTAAAGAGACTTATCTAGACGAAAGACCTGTATTCGGGCAAATTTTCGTTGATAACTTTGCAGAAGTATCACAATCACTCAGTGACCGTAAGAAGTCTAACTTGAATAACTTCGTGACAAATCAACTTACTAGCTGGGCAAACCATAATAATATCTACTTAAAACGTGTGAGTTCAGACCGTTTTGTCGCATTTTTAGATAAAAATATCCTTTCAGAGCTTGAAAAAACGAAATTCGAGATTATCGACCGCGTTCGTGAGACAACTGCTCAACAAAAATACCCCACCAACCGTAAGTATGGGGTTCTCATATGCGGATGATACTCAAGAAGAGATGGATTATGGTGCAATTGCTAAATTTGCGCAAGATAACCTTGATTTAGCCTTAGGACGAGGTGGTGACCAAGTCGTTGTCCGTTCTAAAAACGAAGAAACACGCTTCTACGGTGGTAAGAGCAACCCGTTAGAAAAACGTACAAGAGTGCGTTCTCGCATGGTTTCTCAAGCCTTAGAAAACCTTATTGCAGAAGCGGATCAAGTAATGGTGATGGGACATCAATATCCAGATATGGACTGTATTGGTGGATGTTTAGGTATTCGAAGAATCGCTAAAATGCACGGTAAAACCTCATGGATTGTGACAAATCCAGAGCAATATTCGCATGATATCAAGAAATTGATGGAAGTGATCAAAGATAATGAACGTCTCTACTCTGCTATCGTAAATCCAGAAATGGCAGAAGCCTTAATGACTGAAAATACATTAGTGATTATTGTCGATGTAAGCAAGCCTTCCCTATGCGCTGCTCCATCGATTGTTAAAAAGGCCAATAAATTAGTGATTATCGACCATCACCGCCGTGGAGAGGAATTCCCTGAAAATCCTGACTTGGTTTATATTGAACCGTATGCTTCATCTGTCGGTGAATTGATTACAGAATTGCTAGAATATCAATCAGAAGATGCTGAGAAACTTCAGCCAATCGAAGCAACAACCCTGCTTGCTGGTATCATTGTAGATACGCGTAATTTCACGCTTCGTACAGGGTCTCGTACCTTTGATACGGCTAGCTACCTGAAATCCGTTGGTGCGGATACACTTTCGATCCAACGCTTATTAAAAAGAAAATGTAGATACGTACTTAATGCGTTCGCATCTACTGAACTCGCTCGAAATGCTTCCCTAACAATGTCGGAATTGTTCACGGTGAAGAAAAATACCGTATATCCGACAGTCGTGGCTGCACAAACGGCTGATATGATGTTGTCGATGGAAAACATCGATGCTTCATTTGTGGTTACAAAAACGTAATGACGGTCGTGTTGGGATTAGTGCCCGTAGTTTAGGAAACAAAAACGTACAACGTGTGATGGAGAAAATGGGTGGTGGCGGACATTTATCAAATGCTGCAACTCAGTTATCCGATATCACGATTGAAGAAGCAATCCGCCAATTAATTCAAGTGATTGAAGAAATTGGTAGTGAAATTAACTTATAATTAGGAGGAAGAAACATGAAAGTAATTTTCTTGAAAGATGTAAAAGGTAAAGGAAAAAAAGGTGACGTTAAAAACGTTGCAGATGGATACGCACAAAACTTCCTAATCAAAAATGGTTTAGCTAAAGAAGCAAATGCCGCAAACTTAGCAACTTTATCAGGACAAAAGAAAGCTGAAGAAAAACACAACGCTGAATTATTAGCAAAAGCCAAAGAAATGAAAGAGTTCTTAGAACGCGAAGATACAGTTGTAACCATTAAAGCAAAAGCAGGGGAAGATGGCCGTCTATTCGGAGCAATCCCAGCGAAGCAAATCGCAGAAGAATTCAACAAGAAATTCAATGTTGAATTGGATCGTCGCAAATTCGAATTAGCAGCACCAATTCGTGCATTAGGATACACTCGTGTTCCTGTTAAATTACACCACGATGTAACAGCAATTATGACTGTGAATATCGTTGCTCAATAATAAGAAATACTAAGGATTTTCCCGTTGTGGAGAATCCTTTTTCTTTTGATTTTAAACATGTGATACATTTCACAAAGTCATAAACAAACATTCCAGTTTCCATGCTAGAAAAGACTCAATCTTCTGTTTTATTACAGCGTTTTATGATACAATGAATCTGTATTTTTATGGTTATTTTTAGTAGAAAGGGTGTTTGAATGGAAGAACTATATCCAAATTTAGTTCCACCACAAAATATTGAGGCAGAAGAAGCCGTTCTTGGGTCTATTCTTCTTGCAAGTGACTCGATTATTTCGGTTATGGAATTTTTGACACCGGAAGATTTTTATCGTGTTTCTCATCAATTAATTTTTGCGGCAATGATTGAATTAAATCAAAACAATATCGATATTGACGCAATCACCGTTTCAGAGATTTTAAGACAAAAGAATCAAATGGAGAATATTGGTGGAGAAGTAACGTTAATCGAACTTCTTGATAAAGTGCCAACAGCAGCCAACGTAGAGTACTATACGCAAATCGTGTTAGAAAAATCTACGCGCCGTAAATTAATTAAAACTTCGACAAATATTGTAAAAACTGCTTACCAAGAGGATGAACCAATTGCTAACGTTTTGGATAATGCTGAAAAGGATATTCTTTCAGTATCGGAAGGACGTAATAAAGCAGGATTCATTCCAATTAGTACGGTTCTTCGTACCGCTTATGAAAGCTTAGAAGAGCGTGCGAAAAACAATGGTGAAGTGACAGGGATTGCAACAGGGTATATCGGCTTAGACAGAATGACGTCAGGGCTACATGCGGATGAGTTAATCATCTTAGCGGCTCGTCCATCTGTTGGTAAAACGGCCTTTGTATTGAATATTGCAAAGAATGTTGCCGTGAACCTGAACGAAACGGTAGCCATCTTCAGTCTTGAAATGGGTGCTGAGTCCCTAGTAGAGCGTATTATCTGCTCTCATGCCAGCATTAACGCAGGACATTTGAAGACAGGTAAATTAACGCCTGAAGAATATACACAATATTTCGTTGCAACCGGAGCATTATCTGAAGCACCAATTTTTATTGATGATACTCCAGGGATTCGTGTTGCTGAGATCCGTGCAAAATGTCGTCGCTTAAAACAAGAGCGTAATAATCTTGGGCTAGTCGTCATCGACTACTTGCAGTTGATTGAAGGAAACGGAAAAGAGAGTCGTCAACAAGAGGTTTCTGAAATCTCTCGTAACTTGAAGAAGTTAGCGAAGGAATTAAAAGTTCCTGTTATCGCACTTTCGCAATTATCGCGTGGTGTGGAACAACGTCAAGATAAACGACCAATCATGTCAGATATTCGTGAATCTGGATCTATCGAGCAAGATGCTGATATTGTAGCGTTCTTATATCGTGATGATTACTATCGTCAAGAACCAGATGAGAATGGACATGTTCCAGAGGTGGAACCAAATAGTACCATTGAAGTGATTATCGAGAAAAACCGTAGCGGTCCTCGTGGAACGGTTGAATTGAACTTCATGAAAGAATTTAATAAATTTACAAATCTTGTGCCGGACGGAGTCGAGCAAAACGCTCCAATGGCCTAATCATAGACATTTAAATGAATAATACAAAGAAGAGGTGCGTCAAATGTCATCAGTAGTAGTAGTAGGAACACAATGGGGAGACGAAGGTAAAGGAAATTACAGACTTCCTCAGTGAGAACGCAGAAGTCATTGCCCGCTATCAAGGGGGAGACAATGCAGGACATACGATTCAATTCAATGGAGTGACTTATAAACTTCACTTAATTCCATCAGGAATTTTTTCACCAGAGAAAATCAGCGTGATTGGAAACGGGGTTGTATTAAATCCAAAATCTCTAATCACAGAACTAGCGTATTTACACGAAAGAAATGTGACTACTGATAACTTACGTATTTCAGACCGCGCGCATGTCATCTTGCCATACCACATTCGCTTAGACCAATTACAAGAAGAAGCTAAAGGCGACAACAAAATTGGAACAACGAATAAAGGGATTGGACCTTGCTACATGGATAAAGCAGCGCGTGTTGGGATTCGTGTGGCGGACTTTACTAGACCGTGAAGTATTTGCGGAACGTCTAAGAATCAACTTAGCTGAAAAGAATCGTCTCTTTACTAAAATGTACGATGCAGAACCAATCGAGTTTGATGACATTTTTGAAGAGTACTACGAATATGGTCAACAAATGAAGAAATACGTTTGCGACACTTCAGTGATTTTAAATGATGCATTAGACAATGGCAAACGCGTATTATTCGAAGGTGCACAAGGGGTTATGTTGGATATCGACCAAGGAACTTATCCATTCGTAACATCTTCAAACCCAGTTGCTGGTGGGGTAACGATTGGTAGCGGTGTTGGACCTTCAAAAATTAATAAAGTCGTTGGGGTATGTAAAGCGTACACTTCTCGTGTAGGGGATGGACCTTTCCCAACAGAATTATTCGATGAAATCGGCTCACGTATTCGTGAAGTCGGACGTGAATACGGTACAACAACTGGACGTCCAAGACGTGTTGGTTGGTTCGATAGCGTTGTAATGCGTCACTCTAAACGTGTATCAGGCATTACAAACTTAAGCTTAAACAGTATTGACGTATTAACTGGTTTAGAAACAGTGAAAATCTGTGTGGCTTACCGTAAACCAAATGGAGAAGAAATTTCTCACTACCCAGCAAGCCTAGTAGAACTAGCACAATGCGAACCTGTGTATGAAGAATTACCAGGTTGGAACGAAGACATTACAGGATGCCGTTCACTTGAAGAGCTTCCTGAAAATGCACGCAACTATGTTCGTCGTATTTCAGAATTAGTCGGCGTACGTATTTCTACATTCAGCGTAGGACCAGATAGAGAACAAACCAACATTTTAGAAAGTGTTTGGGGCATAAAAAAAGTAATAGAGTAAAGGAGGATTTATATGAAAAAATCCTAGTTGTAGATGATGAGAAGCCAATCTCAGACATCGTCAAGTTTAGTCTTACAAAAGAAGGCTTTGAAGTAATCACAGCCTTTGACGGTGAAGAGGGTCTGGTGGCTTTCAACGAAAAAAATCCAGATTTAGTTATTTTAGACTTAATGTTACCGAAAATTGATGGCTTAGAAGTATGCCGTGAAATCCGTAAAACAAGCAATGTCCCAATTATCATGGTGACAGCAAAAGACTCTGAAATCGATAAAGTTTTAGGGTTAGAACTTGGAGCCGATGACTATGTGACAAAACCTTTCTCAAACCGTGAGTTAATCGCGCGTGTGAAAGCAAACTTACGTCGTCAACAATTAGCTCCAGCAGAAGCCGAAGAAGAAAAAACAGCTAACGAAATCGTATTAGGCTCACTCATTATCCATGAAGATGCTTATGTGGTTTCAAAACGTGGCGAAGAAATCGAATTAACGCACCGTGAGTTTGAATTACTTCATTACTTAGCAAAACATATCGGACAAGTCATTACACGTGAGCACTTGTTGCAAACGGTTTGGGGATATGATTACTTCGGAGATGTGCGTACAGTGGACGTTACGGTACGTCGCTTACGTGAAAAATCGAAGATACACCGAGTCACCCAACATGGATTATGACTCGTCGTGGGGTAGGTTACTACATTAAGACCCCAGATCAAGAAAAAGAAGCTTAAGATTGAAATGCGCTTTTCCTTGCCACCTGATCTACCGGCAAGAAAAGCGTATTTTTCTAAAAAGTAGAGGGGAAAATGACTCATGAAGACAATGAAACGATTCTTTCGTTCCATTCAATTTAAGATTCCGATGCTGTTCATCTTGCTCTTAGTCATTTCGCTGCAACTCATTGTCGCGAACTTCTTAACACAATTAGAGTCGCAAATGGTGTCTAACTTCCAGGAACAAATCCAACTGCAAGTAGGGTTCTTGAAGAATAACGTGCAGCCGATTTTGGCAAAAGATGCGACCGATGAAGCGAAGATGGCTGAAATTTCGCAATTGCTACAAGATTATCCAACAGGGAATAGTATTGTCGAAATTCGCATCATGGACATGCAAGGATATATTTTGGGAACAACCAACCAAACGCAACAGTCTGTGGTTGGAACACGTTCAACAGAAGCGGACGTTCAACAAGTCGTTGTGTCGAATACCGTGCAAAGCTATAACTTCACGGAAGGCGAAACGCGTTATTGGAAATACGTTTCACCGATTGACCCAGTGAATACTGCTTCAGGAAATCCGGTTGGGATTATTTCGGTAACATCGAATATCGAATCGCGTTATACGCAAGTCAAAGATATCGGGGTTATCTTTATTAGTTCTTCTATCTTTGTCATTATTTTGGCGATCGTGATTACCGTGATGATTTCACAAGGGATTACGCGTCCAATCGCAGAGATGAAGCAACAAACTGAGCAGATCGCTGAAGGAAACTATACGGGTGAAGTGATGATTTACGGAGACGATGAGCTTGGTCAACTTGGGACAAGCGATTAACGACCTCTCTGTGAAGATTAAAGAAGCACAAGAAGGAACCGAAGCGGAACGGCAAAGGTTGGATAGTGTCCTTCGTCATATGAGTGACGGGGTAATTGCGACCGACCGTCGTGGACGTATTGTGATTATCAATGCGGCTGCGTTAGATATTCTAAACTTACGTAGCGAACGAATTGTCGGTACACCACTATTAGATGTATTAAGACTCGACCGTACTGTGACTTTCAGAGATTTACTCGAGTCTCAAGAAGAACGTATGATTACGTTTGAAGAAGATGGCGAAGATACCATCGTGCAATGTGAATTTTCAGTGATTCAACGTGAATCTGGATTTATTAGCGGTCTTGTCTGCGTATTAACAGACATTACCGAACAAGAGAAAATCGACCGCGAACGTCGTAATTTCGTATCGAACGTTTCCCACGAATTACGTACCCCACTAACAAGTATTAAGAGTTATACAGAAGCGTTGGTGGATGGAGCATGGGAAAATAAAGAAATTGCGCCAGAATTCTTAAACGTTATCGAAACTGAAACAGACCGTATGATGCGTATGATTACGGACTTACTCAACTTATCGCGTATGGACCAAAACCGTCTTGAACTCGATAAGGAGTTCGTGAATATGAACGAGTTGGTGAAACATATTGCCAACCGTTTCGATATGGTGCTTTCAAGTGACCAATATCGTGAAAAGAATTACCGTATTTTAACGGACATCACGCAACGAGACTATGGGTAGAAATCGACCAAGATAAGATGACGCAAGTGCTGGATAATATTATCAATAATGCGATTAAATATTCTCCAGATGGGGGTCGTATTATCATTCGTCTGATGGAAACTCATACCGATTTAATCGTAAGTGTAAGCGACGAAGGGTTGGGGAATTCCACGTAAGGATATTCCACACTTATTCGACCGTTTCTACCGTGTGGATAAGGCTCGTTCAAGAGCAATGGGTGGTAGTGGTCTTGGACTGGCTATCGCGAAAGAAGTCGTTCAATTACACGGTGGAAAAATTTGGGTGAACAGTATTGAAAACAAAGGGTCAACATTCTTTGTTTCTCTACCATATGTTCCATTTGAAGAGGACGGTGAATGGGATGAATTTTAAACGTTATCGAGCAATGCTAACGGCGCTCTTTGTATTAATGGCCATTAGCTTTGTGTTTACGTATCTCATCGTAGTACGTCCGGTTGATTTCTTTACGAATCAAAAGCAAAATAATAACAAAGTTGCAACACAACAAGATACAGGTGTACAAGTTCGTGCAACCTATTCGATGGAGGATGTCTTCAGACCCACTCGTTTAGTGTTAACGAATAAAAATAAATACGAAATGACAAGTAGCGCTTCAATTATGAGAGAAGTGAACAGTCATTTAAATAAACGATTTACGAATTTAACGCGTCTGGAAACGATGGATGAGACTACTTATGAAAATCTTGTCTTGCGTGAAGCGCGCATTGAAATTCTATTTGATGGATTACATTCGTTTGGGATTTTGAGTCGCTACTTCGATGCAAATAATGAGGACTTAAGCAATGATCGTTTCTCACGCATTGTGATTCGTACGGACGATCCTCATACAGCGTACTTCATTAACGACGAGAATAAACAACTCTACAGTGCAAAAATTGATGAGAGTCTCAAAACAGAACTCGAAGCATTATATGCGGATAGTGACTTCTATGAAGTCGAATCTTATCGTGGAAAAACAAAAACAATTCTTTTGTCGAACAAGATAATTTGAATGTTGAACAATCGGCCTACTTTAATCGAACAAATCCCGATGAGTTTCTACATTACTCAATTATTTACTAACCAATCAGAAATTCGTACGCGTGGAGACGGAAAGACAGTTGTGTACAATGATAACTTGTCGCAATTGAAATTGGACCGTACAACGAATGTAGTTACTTTCTTTCGAGAACCGTTCAGGAGAAGAAACGCTACTCTATACGAATAACTTAACGCAAACTTTCAATCAGATGAAACGTCTTGGAGGTTGGCAATTAGGTGTGAGTCTATTCTCAGTGGATTTAAATAATAATATTGTTGATTTTGTCCGCTATGTCGATTCGTATCCAATTTTATCGAGCGGAAAAGAAGGATTTACGCAAATAAAAGCCAACACGAATGGCATCGAAAAAATGAGAACTTCATCGCTAATCGCACAAACACCTTTACCAACGAAAAGTAAGAAGGTAACGGTTGTTGGTGGGAAGACGATCGTCACTGAAATGTTGAACGAAGGCTTCGTCATGAATGAGATTGAAGATATTCGAATCGGCTATTCATGGACGATTAGTAGCGAGAGTGTTCAAATCGTTGAATTTACGCCAACGTGGTACATCAAAAAGAATGGAACCTGGAAGACGCTTGCTGAATTAAAAGCAGAGAAGCATCAGACAGAACCAGCGAACGGACCGCAAACAACGGGAGGTGACGCAGATGGATTTTAAGAGAAGTGCAGTCGTCCTCATCGTCTGCTTCTTTATCCTTGATTTATTCTTATTCGGATTAGTATGGCAAAAACGAACCGACACGAAAAATCCGTTGAATACAAGTATTAACGTCATCGACCAAATGAAGTTAGACGGAATTACATTACCAACGCTAAATGCGACGGTGGAGGCCGTTCCGATTATTCAAGTAACACCGGAATCTACAGATGGCAAATTGTCTAGCTTACCAAATCAAGTCGTAACGCTAGAAAAAAATATTATTAACGGGCAATTTGTGACACCAATCCAATTAGACTTAAGTGGCTCTGTATCTGCAGATAGTTTTGCCGATTTAACAAAAATCGTTGAAAATAATCAAGTGGCTTTTGGAGACCAATACACATGGTCATCCTATAATCCAACAACCCGCAAAGTGATTTATACACAAAAAGCAGATAAGTTAACGATTATGGACGGCTCGAGTCAAATTATCTTTACGATTAATGCCAATGACCAAGTCGTAAGCTATGAACAGACTTATGCGGGAAGTGTGCAAGTACTTGGGAAAGAACGTGAATTGATTTCAGCTCAAAAGGGCGGTTGAGGTTCTATACTTAGCCGGACGAATTTCGTCGAAGGCAACCGTTCAATCGGTGAAATTATCTTACTATCAATCGCTAGTGCTGAAAAGATTTTTTTCAATTTACTCACCTGCGTGGTATATTGAAATACGTCAAGCTGATGGACAATTAATCGCCCGTCGTGTGGATGCGATTCATGGAACGGTTCTAGCGAATGAAACGCTAGAAACAACCAATACGCAAACACAGCGTACAACCACAAATAACACAACAACAACGCAAAGTGTACAACAACAATAAGAAGGGAATAAACATGCAAGAACAAGGTTTGAAAGTGAGTTTACTCGCGAGTGGTAGCTCGGGAAATGCTACTTACATCGAAACGCCAAAAACAAAAAAATATTAGTGGACTGTGGACTCACTGGTAAAGCCATTACTGCGCAAATGGAGAAGATTGATCGCTCCATTTCGGATGTGGATGCCATTCTCGTCACCCATGAACATTCTGACCATATTAAAGGAATTGGGGTTCTGGCTCGTAAGTACGGGATTCCAATTTATGCCAATGAAAAAAACATGGCAAGCCATGGCTGGAAAAGATTGGGAAAGTCGCTCTCGAACAACAGGAAATCTTCAATACCGGAGATACGCTAACGTTTGGAGACTTAGATGTCATGAGTTTTGCGGTTTCGCATGATGCGGCAGCTCCTCAATTTTATAGTTTCCAACGTGAAGGCAAGCAGTTCGTGATGCTGACAGACACGGGTTATGTGAGTGATAAACTAAGAGGTTTGTTGAAAAATGCAGATGCGTATCTCATCGAAAGTAATCATGATTTAGAAATGCTTCGAATGGGACCATACGCTTGGCATTTGAAACAACGGATCTTTAAGCGATAAGGGGCACTTATCGAATGATGATGGCGCGCTTGCGATGTGTGAAATGATGGGTGACCGCACGAAACGAATTTATCTAGGACACTTAAGTCAAGATAATAATATGAAGGAAATTGCCTATCAGACTGCCGAAAGTATCTTCCAAACGCATGACAAAGGCGTTCATCAGGCGTTCGAGCTCTATCATACGGATCCGTATGAACCCACAAAATTATTTACCGTTTAAAAACTTAGCAAGTTCGAAAGAGTTTTTTAAGTACTCTATAAGCTTTATTTCATATAAATTTCATATGAAAAAACTATTGTATATTTACAAACGAGAGGAGTGAGCAGATGTCACAAGAACAATTAACTAGAAAAAAATCATCGAAGTCTTTTAAAAACGGCTTTATCGGTGGATTATTGGGAGGAGCAGTCGCTGTTGCCGGAGGAGTTGGAATTATGGCCGTAACAAATCCAGCAAACCAAGCAACAACACCTGCTACACAACCCTCACAAACACAAGTAGAAACAACTAAAACATCCACAGCCACAAAAGGCGGAACAGAAATCACTAAAGTGGTTGCTGAAGTAAAGAACTCGGTTGTTTCAGTGATTAACAAACAATCAACTTCAAGAAATAACTTATACGGCACACAACAAACCGGAGGAGAATTAGCTACTGCGTCTGAAGGTAGTGGGGTCATTTATAAAAATGAGGGTGGATATGCCTATATCGTGACGAACTATCACGTTATTGCGAAATCACAAGAATTGGAAGTTCTTTTTAGCAGACGGAACACGCGAAAAAAAGCTGAGCTTGTTGGTAGTGATCAATGGACAGACTTAGCCGTGATTCGTATTGCCAATACAAATGTTACAACTGTCGCAGAATTTGCAAACTCAGATGAGGTTGAAGTTGGACAAACAGCGATTGCGATTGGTTCCCCTCTGGAAGTGAATTCGCAACAAGTGTAACGCAAGGAATCGTCTCAGCAACTAACCGTGCTGTTGCCACAGACGTTGATGGTGATGGACAAGAAGACTGGGTCGTAACGGCCATTCAAACAGATGCGGCGATTAACCCAGGAAACTCAGGGGGAGCGTTAATTAATAGCGCTGGCCAAGTCATCGGAATCAACTCAATGAAGATTTCGAAATCTTCTGTTGAAGGAATGGGATTTGCGATTCCAAGTAACGAAGTTGTTTCGATTATTAAACAACTCGAAACGGACGGGAAAAATTACACGTCCAGCTCTTGGAATTTCAATGGTAAACTTATCAAGTGTGAATGAACGAGTAATCGAGCAATTGAATTTACCACGAGATGTGAAGAACGGAGTCGTTATTGCAGAAGTCATGGCGAAAGGTAGTGCAAAAGCTGCGGGACTACAAGCTTACGATGTCATTGTTGAAATGGATGGACAAAAAATTCAAGGAATTCAAAACTTACGTAAAGTTCTTTACAGCCATAAAGTTGGCGATAAGCTTGAAGTAACATACTATAGAAATGGACAAAAACAAACAACAACGATTTCTTTAACAGAAACGAACAGTCCAAGTTTATAACAATAACGAATAAGGAGTCGGATAGCGAAGTGCTATTCGACTTTTTTTGTGTATTTCCACAAGGTTATCCACAAAAAAATGTGGATAAGTCTGTGGAAAAACTGTGAGTTAACCCCGTTGTCAAGTCTGTGAAGTGGAAAATCGGTGTTGAAAATGGATAGGCTAAAAATGGCTTAATTATCGGATTTTATTGAAAAAAGTTATTCACATGATAAATTTTTATTGTGGATAACTTTGGTGATTAACTGTTTAAAACGTTGATATAACAGCATTTTGATATACACAAAAAGTGTGTGGATAACTGTGGATAACTCGCATCTTTCCACCTTTTAGAAATATAACAATTAGATAACAAATAAAAATTTTGAATCAATATCTAGTGTTTTTCATAAAAAAAGCCCAAAATTTAGGGGCGAACATGTGTACATGTGGATAACTTTGTGGATAACTGTGGATAAAGGGATAAAACAAGCAATTTTTTTCCAAAAAAAGGTAAGATAATTTGTGAAATGAGGGATCAAATGAATATCACAATTGTGAGTGTAGGAAAACTGAAAGAAAAATATTTAAAACAAGGAATCGACGAATACGCGAAACGCTTAGGTAGCTACTGCAAGTTCCAGGTTGTGGAAGTGCCAGATGAGAAAGCTCCTGAGAATTTAAGCGACAAAGAGATGGAACAAGTGCTCGAAAAAGAGGGCGAACGTATCCTTTCTAAAATTAAAGAGGGTGATGTCGTTGTAGCGATGGCGATTGAAGGTGACTTAGTGAGTTCAGAACAACTCGCAAAAGAGATGGATACCTTTCGCGCTTCACGGGCAAGAGCTCAATGGTCTTTGTCATCGGCGGTCTCTTGGGTTGAGTCCGGCCGTGAAAAAACGTGCCGACCGCAAGATCTCATTTGGCCGTATTACGTTGCCGCATCAATTGATGAGACTCGTTCTAACTGAGCAAATTTACCGTGCATTCCGTATTAATGCCGGACATGCATATCATAAATAAGTAAAGATTCTCATAGAAAAAGTGAAAAGAAAGTGCAAAATGAAAATTGTATTTTCATAGTATTTTCATAATGTGCCTCTATACTTTAGTTATTCCCAAAGAGAATATTTATCCTCCCAAATAAATATTTCTAATCCTTTTTTCCACCGGCCGTGAGTCGGTGGTTTTTTATTTTCTTTAAAAAAGGATTGATTGAAGAAAATCTCCGTACTATACTAGAATCATGGAGAAGTACCCAAGAGGCTGAAGGGGTCGCACTCGAAATGCGATAGGTCGTGAAAGCGGCGCGGGAGTTCAAATCTCCTCTTCTCCTTACTTTTACGGAGAACAAAATAGTGGGGGCGAAAAACGAATGACAAAAGTGAAATTAAATCTGAACCAAACGCATTGTTGCGGTATTTATTCTGATAAGACGGTGTATAGTTTTACGGCGGATAGTTATCCAGAGTTGTTTTACCTTCTTCAAAGACGTGGACTTATTGAATCGTTTATTGATGGGGACTTCATTGTTTATGACGAATTAAGACAGTATTCAGATTTACCGCCTTATCAAAAGCTGACTGAAGATGAATTAGAAGCGATTGATTTCGATGCGATTATTCAAAAGCTAAGTAATGATGAACTCAAAAGCAGTCATCGAGAAGTTCTTTGAATATCGCTTTTGAATGTGAGTTTCAAGAAGTAGACGAATAAATTTGTAAAAGAAAAAAGCTGACGGCTCATTTGAGCTGTCAGCTTTTGTAGTTTCTGTAGTTTATTCTTAGCGAATAACTTCCTCAGTTTCTTTGTCGAAGAAGTGAGATTTGTTTAAGTCGAATGCTAATTCAACTGTTTCGCCTGGGTTGTGGAAGTCACGTGCATCCACTTTAGATACGAATTCAGTATCGTCAACACGAGTGTAAAGCATTGTTTCTGCACCAAGTAATTCTGATACGACAACTTCTGCTTTCACTGAAGATGATGGGTAAGTATCGATAGCGATTTGAGAACTTTCGATATCTTCTGGACGGATACCGAAGATTAATTCTTTTCCATTGTAACCTTTGTCTTCAAGAAGTTTTCTCTTTGCTTCAGGTAATTGTAATGATAAACCTTTACCATTTGAAATCACGCCATCTTTCAATGTTACATTGAAGAAGTTCATTGCTGGTGATCCGATGAATCCAGCTACGAATACGTTGTTAGGAGTGTTGTACACTTCTTGTGGTGAACCGATTTGTTGTACGAAACCATCTTTCATGATTACGATACGGTCAGCCATTGTCATCGCTTCTGTTTGGTCGTGAGTTACGTAAATTGTTGTTGTTTCTAAACGACGGTGTAATTTCGCAATTTCAGCACGCATCGCAACACGTAATTTAGCATCTAAGTTAGAAAGAGGTTCGTCCATTAAGAATACTTTTCGCATCACGAACGATCGCACGTCCTAAAAGCCACATCGTTGACGTTGACCACCAGATAAAGCTGCTGGTTTACGTTCTAAGTATTGAGCTAATCCTAAGATTTCTGCTGCGTTTTTTTAACACGTTTGTCAATTTCAGCTTTGTCGTATTTACGTAATTTCAAACCGAATGCCATGTTGTCATATACGCTCATGTGAGGATATAGGGCATAGTTTTGGAATACCATCGCGATATCACGATCTTTTGGAGCTACGTCGTTCATTACAACGTCGCCAATTTTTAATTCCCCTTCAGAAATATCTTCAAGACCAGCGATCATACGAAGAGTTGTTGATTTACCGCATCCTGAAGGACCTACGAATACGATGAACTCGCGGTCTTTGATGTGTAAGTTAAAGTCTGTTACGGAATAGTTTTCCGCGTTGTCATATTTTTTGTGAATATGATTTAATTGCATTTCTACCATTAGGATTTCCCCCTATAATTTGTTTTACAGTAACAGTTTACGTTTTTTTGAGGAAAAGAGATAGGGGAAGGTTGCACAAAAACGACTGTAAAAATTGTGCACTTTGCCCAAAAAGTATCCCTTATTTTTAAAATTTGGACGTAACTTATAATAAAGAAGTAAAAAAAGTATTGAGAAGGATGCAACTAGTCACAAACAATGTTATGATAGGGGATAGAAACTTACATGAAAAAGGTGATGAAATGGAAAGAAAACGTGGATTTGAAATCGTATCTGCTTATGAAGGAAAAGGAATCACTGTTCCAAAACGTTCGACAAAACATTCAGCAGGATATGACTTCGAAGCTGCCGAAGATATCGTATTACCAAGCATTTGGAAAATGCTTTTCAAATTTGCAGCCACTCAATTAAAACAATGGATTTATACAACGGATAAAGAAAAAGTAGAAGAAGAATTGGCGAAAGAGCAAAAAGTCTTAAAACCGGTTCTTGTTCCAACAGGAATCAAGTCTTATATGCAAGAAGATGAGTACTTACAATTGGCGAACCGCTCAAGTAACCCATTGAAAACACTTCCTTGTCTTACCAAACGGTGTGGGAATCGTGGATAGCGACTACTACAACAACCCTGACAATGAAGGGCATATTTACTTCCAATTATTAAACTTCGGATTATTCGATAAAGAAATTAAAAAAGGCGATCGTATCGGCCAAGGAATCTTCCTACCGTTCTTAAAAGCGGATGCGGATGAAGAAAACGATATGAATGAACGTACAGGCGGCTTTTGGTTCTTCTGGCGTTCGTTAGAAAGGAGCCAAAATGGCAAAAGCAGCCACAAGTTTTTGTATGTAGAGAGTGTGGATATAATTCACCAAAATATTTAGGGAAATGCCCAAACTGCGGGAACTGGTCTACGATGGAAGAGTTCAAGGAAACAACCAGCAATGCGAAAACGTCCTTCCTTAGTGCAACATTCAGAAGAAGCACATAAGACAAAACCAATGCGATTAGACCAGGTTTCTTATGAGCGCGTGAATCGTGTGAAGACATCCATTAGCGAACTCGACCGTGTGCTCGGAGGTGGCGTGGTTCCAGGTTCTTTAGTATTAATTGGTGGGGACCCAGGGATTGGGAAATCTACCTTATTATTACAAGTGTCTAGTGAATTACAACAAACACAAGGAACAGTTCTCTATGTCTCAGGAGAAGAAAGTGCGTCTCAAATCAAAATGCGTGCGGAGCGTCTCGGGATGCAAGCAGACGGATTTTATATTTACGCTGAAACCAACCTAGAAGATATCGTTGCGCAAGTGGAAGCATTGAAACCAGACTATGTCATTATCGACTCCATCCAAACGATGACACATCCGCAAGCAAATGGGGTTGCAGGAAGTGTGTCTCATGTTCGTGAGGCGACAGCTACATTGATGCGACTAGCAAAGCTTAATCAGATTGCCATTTTTATCGTTGGTCACGTGACAAAAGAAGGAGCATTAGCAGGGCCACGTATGTTGGAACATATGGTGGATACCGTTCTTTATTTTGAAGGGGATAAACATCATAGCTTCCGCGTGCTTCGTTCCGTGAAAAACCGTTTTGGATCCACCAACGAAATTGGGGTCTTCGAAATGCATCAAGAAGGGCTGAACGAAGTAACGAACCCTTCCGAAGTCTTCTTAGAAGAACGTTTGGCAGGCGCAACAGGCTCCGCGATTGTCGTGTCTCTTGAAGGAACAAGGCCAATTTTAACCGAGGTACAATGTTTATTGTCACCAACGGCCTTTGGGAATGCCCGTCGTACCACAAGTGGTCTAGACTATAATCGTGTCGCTCTCTTGATGGCGGTACTTGAGAAACGTGCAGGTCTTCTATTACAAAACCAAGATGCTTACTTTAAATCAACAGGTGGTTTGAAACTGGGCGAACCCGCAGTCGACTTAGCGATTGCGATGAGTATTGTTTCAAGTTACAAGGAAAAAGAAACGCAGATGGGTGATTGCTTTATCGGAGAAATCGGCTTGACAGGTGAAATTCGTAAAGTGAATCGTGTCTATGACCGTGTTCGCGAGGCTGAAAAGCTCGGATTTAAGCGTGTCTTTATTCCAAAAAATAATTTAGACGGATGGGAACTTCCAAAAAATATCGAAGTCGTTGGAGTATCTTCTGTCAAAGAAGCTATTTACAAAGCCTTCGGAAAAGAAAATTAGAAAGGAGAACTGTTATGGAACAACCTAAAAAATTTCGAGCATACGGAAGAAAGTTATTACAACTGATTTTCGTATTGCTCGGAGGGTCTTTAGGTGCAACGTATTTTCCAAGTCTATGGCAAGCATTCGACATTACGAATGAATGGTTAACATCGCAAGTTACGAGTATTTTGTTAGGTGCCATTATTTTATTCTTTATTTCCCTATTCGTGACGGATCCGATTTTAGCGGGCATTCGTAGACTTGAAAAACTCGTTAGCCAACTTTCTGTGAGCTATTTACTCTTTGGAATGATTGGCGCACTGATTGGACTCTTAGTCGCATGGCTCGTTGGATTGCCATTTACAAACTTACAAATTCCAGCAATTACGCAAGCTTTACCAATCGCCTTAAGTATTATCTTTGGGTACCTTGGCTTTTATGTCGGAACGACGCGTCGTGAAGATATTTTAAAAGCTTTTACGGGGACAAGAAAGAAAACGGAGGATTCTCCAGTGCTTGAACGTAAAGCAGGAGATAACTTCAGAAAATACAAACTGCTCGATACAAGCGTCATTATCGACGGACGTATTTACGATATCGCTAAAACAGGCTTTATTGAAGGGGTGCTGGTGATTCCAGTATTTGTACTGAATGAATTACAATATATCGCCGATAGCGCTGATAGCTTGAAGCGTGTGAGAGGACGCCGTGGATTAGATATTTTAAACGCTCTTCAAAAAGAAGAGAATATTAAAGTTGAAATTTACGATGGAGACTATGACGATATTAATGAAGTGGACCGCAAGTTAATTCGCTTGGCGAAGGCGATTGACGGCATTATTATCACGAACGACTTTAACTTAAATAAAGTGAGCGAGTTCCAAAATGTGCCGGTCTTTAATATTAATGCGTTAGCGCAAGCCATCAAGCCAGTTGTGATTCCAGGGAAACCTTGAAGACGACGGTGGTTAAATCAGGGAACGGAGCGCCAACAAGGGGTTGCGTACTTAGATGATGGTACGATGATTGTCGTGGAAGATGGACAATATTATATGAATCAAGAGATTGAAGTGGTCGTAACGAGCGCGCTTCAAACTGCAGCAGGTCGTATGATTTTCGCCAAACCACTGCATAGCCAAAAGAAAATTAAACAATAAAGTGCAAAAAGATTACTACGAATCCTTGCGGATTTGTTTATAATCGCTGTAATGGGGCACCGGTTCGAGCCTAGGTCTCTCGCCTTTAAAACCTCAAAAAGCGGAGTACGGAATAAATTCCGAACTCCCGCTTTATTCGTCTTTTATGCGAATCCCGTTACTGCTATTATAAAATCCGCATGATTCTGCGTAATCATAGTGCGTATATTTAATTTTTTTTGGGACTGCATGAAATCAACGATTGCTGGCAGTTTGAAGAGAAAATAAAGAGGATGGACGAATTTCGTCCATCCTTTTTGTCATTCAATATCGATTTCAAATGGTTCGTCAATAGTTTCAGAGACGTATTTACCATCTTTCTTACGTTGTTTCACGCATTCTGTTAATAAGTATTCGATTTGTCCATTGACTGATCTAAAATCATCTTCTGCCCATGATGCGATAGCAGCATATAATTTAGATGACAGTCGTAATGGAATTTGTTTTTTCTTTAAATCAGCCATCGTTAGTACAGGCTTCCTGTGTTAACGATTGGTTGAGCATCATGATTGCCGCAAAGAACAACGAGTAAGTTAGAGACCATCGCAGCTTTACGTTCTTCATCCAATTCTACGAGTTCTCCTTCGTTTAAGCGTTCTAGCGCCATTTCAACCATTCCAACAGCACCGTCTACAATCATCTTTCTAGCGTCAATAATTGCAGAAGCTTGTTGACGTTGAAGCATTACTGCAGCGATTTCTGGAGCGTAAGCAAGGTAAGTGATACGTGCTTCGATGATTTCAAGACCTGCATTTTCAACACGTGCTTGAATTTCATCACGAATACGTTTTGCAACGACTTCACTTGAACCACGTAAGCTACCTTCATCGGCAATACCGTCCCCAGTTGTATCAACGTTTGGAGCTACATCATATGGATAAATACGCACAATATTACGAAGCGCGCTATCACATTGAAGAGATAAGTATTCTTTGTAGTTATCTACGTTGAAAGACAGCTTTAGCCGTATCGACCACTCTCCAAGTCACAGCAATTCCGATTTCAACAGGGTTCCCTAGGCAATCGTTAATCTTTTGACGAGAGTTATTTAACGTCATAATTTTTAGAGAAATTTGATTTTTAAAGGCATTTAAGTTCGCTTCAACGCCGCCTGTAGTGCTAATTGTGACAGGAGTACTTTGACGGTCGACGTCACCGCTTTGGCCTAATTTTGTTTTCGCAGCAGGGTTTACAGCCACACTAAATGGATTTACAAAATAGAAGCCAGGTTCTTTAATACTTCCTGTGTACTCCCCAAAGAGCGTCAAAACAATCGCTTCTTGAGGTTTGACAACTTTTAGTCCTCCAAAAAGGACAAGACTGCTGATAAATACTAGAATGCTGAGAAGAATACAAAACTACTTGTAGGCCTTCATTTTCTAATCAATGCAATTGAGGAAATAAAGCCCACAACTGAAAGGATTAGTAGAAGTAAAAATGACTAAACAACGCAGCAAAAACCGTTAGACTTTTGTTTTTAAAAATTTTTTTCGTTCATAAAAAAAGACTCTTTGTCTATTTGATATCTAAATGATATCACTCTGAAATCAAAAAGGCAATATAAAAAAAGAATTATTGGTAAAATTTCCAAATAATTCTTAGAGATGCTATTTAAACTATAAAACAAATAGTAAAATGAACGTTACAATCGCTAGTCCGCCTTGTTTCCAGATGATGCTTCCAAAGCCCGAAACATTGACGGAGTGCACTCAATATGCTATTCTATCCATTGTATAAAAAAGAATCACTACGATTTAGAAAGGAGAAAGGTATGAGTTATATTTCAGTAGAACATCTTTCTTTCTCATATGAACAAGAGACAGTACTTGAAGATATTAGCTTTACAGTGGAACCAGGTCAGTTTGTGATTTTGACAGGGGAAAACGGAGCAGCTAAGTCTACTTTAGTAAAAAATATATTAGGACTCTTAACACCAAAGAGTGGGAAAGCCACGATTGCAAAGAAAAATAGCAATGGCGAGAAGTTATCGATTGGATACGCTCCGCAACAGATTTCTTCTTTTAATGTAGGGTTCCCATCAAATGTGTATGAACTTGTGGCGTCAGGTCGTTACCAACAAGGGCGCTGGTTCAAAAAATTAAATGCAGAAGATCATGAACATATCGAACGCTCTCTCAAATCCGTAGGGATGTGGGATCAACGTAATAAACGTATCGGAGATTTATCAGGAGGGCAAAAACAACGCATCTGTTTAGCAAGAATTTTTGCGACAGACCCAGATTTATTCGTCCTCGATGAACCAACTGCCGGTATGGATAAAGCGTCGCGAGAGAGATTCTATCATTTATTACACCATGCATGCGCTCATCACGGGAAAGCCATTTTAATGGTCACTCATGAGGAAGAAGCGCTTGAACAATACGTGGATAAACATATCCATCTGCAACGAAAGGAGGATTCTCCATGGAGATGTTTTTCTATGGTTTCATGCAAAGAGCATTCATCTCAGGAATAGCGATGGCTTTTATCACGCCAATTCTTGGATTGTTCTTAATTCTTAGAAGACAGTCGCTGATGGCCGACACCTTGTCGCACGTGTCCCTTGTTGGGGTAGCGCTAGGATTTCTTTTGGGGATGAATCCAACACTCACAACGCTGATTGTGGTAATTATCGCAGCAGTTTTCATCGAAGCGATTGGAAAATACTTTAGAGGATATTCTGAAATTACCGTTGCGATTCTAATGTCGGGAGGAATGGCGATTGCCCTCATCCTGATGAATATGCAAAAGGGACGTTCAACGCTAAGTGTGGACCAGTTCTTATTCGGTTCAATCGTGACGATTACAAATGAGCAAATGTGGGATTATGATTCTATTAGCAGTTGTCGTAGTGGGATTATACGTCATTTTCCGTAAACCACTATATGTATTATCATTTGATGAAGATACAGCGATGACAGCGGGATTACCCGTTCGCTTGATGACAAATCTCTTTACGATTATCACAGGGGTTGTGATTGCAGTGATGATGCCAATCGCAGGATCACTTCTAGTGTCAGCCGTTATTGTATTGCCAGCATCGATTGCGCTTCGAGTGAGCAGTAAGTTTAATGGCGTGATTATCGGCGGCATTATCATCAGTCTGATTGGATTCTTTGCAGGTCTATCAGCTTCCTATATTTACGAAGCACCTCCGGGAGCCGCGATTACATGTGTGTTCCTTGTGATCTTATTTATCTCATTTATCGTGAGTGCCTTCCGTAAAAAAGCATAATGAACAAAGCTTACCATTTATTTGGTAGGCTTTTTTTGTGGAATCAGTTTGACGAAAATGATGAGAGGGCGTATAGTAACTTTCATAAGATTATTTGGAGGACAAGCATGTGATTATACAGGCGTTATCGAGTATGGTGACGATACTTGCGGTCATCGCGCTCGGCTATCTCTTGCAGGCCAAGGGATGGTTTAAGGAAGGATTCAGCAAGAGCATTGCGGATTTGATTTTGAAGATTGCTTTGCCAGCGTCCATCTTTGTTTCAGTATTAAAATTTATTACAAAAGAACAACTCGTGAGCTTCTTTGGAGCGAGTCTATATCCGTTGATTGCGGTGATTCTAGGGCTACATCGTGGCATGGGGTGCTGTAGTTTTGTTCAAAGTTCCGGTTGGGAGACGCGGGGTGATGCTCAATACATTCGTGAATGCGAACACTGTCTTTATGGGATTGCCGCTCAACCTCTCTCTTTTTGGAGAAGAAGCGATGCCGTACTTTTTGGTTTACTACGTGATTAATACATTGTCGATTTTCACCGTGGGAACTTATGTCGTAGCGATTGACCGTCCTGATGGAAATAAAAATAAAGGAATCCAGTGGAAGAGCCTCTGTTCACCACCGCTTATTGCATTCTTAGTGGCTTTAGCAGTTGTGGCGCTTGGCATTCCAGTTCCAACGTTTGCACAAAATTCCATTAATATAGTAGGAAGTTTAGTGACACCATTGTCGCTCATGTATATTGGAATCAATCTCCAGCAAAGTGGTCTTGGAACGTTGCGCATCGACCGTGATACCATACTTGCTCTAGCAGGGCGCTTTATTATTTTCCCAATGTTAATGGTATTAGTGTTACTTGTTGGAGGAGCGGATAACACCTTATTAAAAGACACCTTTATTATTCAATCCACTATTCCAACACTGGTGATTATGCCGATTTTAGCGGCAGAAGCTAAAGGAGATGTTGATTTTGCCACGAATGTGGTGACAATGACAACCATTGCCTACTTAGCGGTATTGCCATTGTGGTCCCTATTCTTATTTTTCATTTAGCGAAATTATCATATATGATAATTTTTCATGCATACAAAAAGCGAAGAACCTTAGAGGCTCTTCGCTTTATTTCATTTTATCTTATAAAAATTCATGCGTATCAAAGAAGTTTCCTAGTTCTGCTTTGATTGTTTGTGCTTCGGTATCAATCTCTGTAATTTTGATGATGGAAGAGTAGTCTGTTACGTTGTGGTTTGAAACTCCTGATTCACAGAATACAACTGCACCCGCTGTTGTTGAATCAAACTCTTGAATAAGGCTACGCATACCGTTGATTGTACCGCCGGCTTTCAAGAGTCGTCGACGATTAATACATTTGATCCGCTTGCTAATGTACGTTTTGATAATTCCATTTTCTCAACACGAGAAGAAGAACCTGAAACGTAGTTAATACTTACAGTAGAACCTTCCGTAATTTTTGAATCACGGCGCACGATGACGAATGGCACGTTTAAGTAGTTCGCAACGGTTTGTGCAATTGGCACCCCTTTTGTTGCAACCGTCATAACGGCATCGATTTTCTTATCTTCGTAAGCAGATGCAATCATTTTTCCTAAATCATGCAATACATCTGGTTTTGCAAGTAAATCAGAAAGGTAAATATATCCCCCTGGCAATAGACGGCTTGCATCGTTCATTTGCTCTCTTAGTTTTTCCGCAGCAGCCAATGCTTGTTCGCGTTTGATTTTCGGAACAAAAATCACGCCCCCTGCAGCACCCGGTACTGTGCGAATAATCCCTACACCTTGCTTTTCAAAAGTCTTCTTGATAATAGCAATATCCTCACTGATAGAAGATTTTGCGGACTGATACAATGCTGTAAATGTTGTTAATGAGATTAACGTATGTGGGTTATCTAATAGACGTTGTGTCATATCGATTAAACGTTCACTTCTTTTTAATTTCATCGTTTCGTCCTCCTTTTTTTCTTTAAGACACTATTATAGTATACACAAAAGTACGGAAATTACAATTTTTTAAACCTGTAATATTCGGGAAATGAGCGATTAAAACCTTGAAAATCAAAAGAATGTTCCTGAATTCATTTAGAAAAACTAAAAATTAGTCTTCTTTCAGGAAGTCTACGTTACTATTCCTGAAAATAATCAAGAAAAACGAGCCTAATTAGGCTCGTTTTGTTATATACGTTTCAGTTCGATGCCAACAACACCATATTGAGCTTGTTTTTCTTTGGAATAGTAAGTCAACATGTCATCGGGATGTGCATTGACCACGTCTTCTGGAGTATAACCGCATTTTAATAGCGGAAGGTTCTCGTACAGTTCTGCAAAGTTTTTAAAAACATGCAACTGAACCACTTCGCAGAGTGTCGTTTGCGAAAGCATCTTCGGTATTGGTAAATCGAATCTGATCACCAATTTGAATCGATTGACGCTTTTCATCATAGAGACGAAGTTCAATCGTTTTTTGACCGGAGGCAATAGAAGCATACGGTTTTGGGAAAAGAGTCATCTCATGAAGCATGACTAGTTCTCCTTGTTTAAAACGAATTTTTCAACGGCAACAGCAACGCCATCTTCATCGTTGGTTGTTGTCACGAAGTTAGCAATTTCTTTAATCGAATCAATCGCATTGCCCATCGCAACCCCAAGGCCAGCGTATTCAATCATGTCACGATCGTTTTCGTGGTCACCAAGGCACATTACTTCATCGCGTGTAAGGCCAAGTTTATCGGCTAGATGATGCACGGCTTTTCCTTTGCTCGCTTCAGGGTGAATCACTTCGAGGTAGAAGCCAGCACTACGGAAAATGTTGTAGCGGCTCTTGAAGTCGTCAGAAAGATTTGGTATTAATTCTTCTAACACTTCAGGTTCATCCACAAACATGATTTTGACGAATTCTTTATCGGTTGGAATGTCTTTGTATAATTGGTGCACGATTGGCATCCCAACAAGTTCACTTTCATGAATCGAGTATTTACCAACTGTTGCAGTTGGAACGTAAATCGCTTCTTCGTCGATGGCGTGGTAGTGCACATTGTATTTTGTAGCGTAGTCGTTCACGCGCTCTAAGTCATCATGTGTCATTGAGAAGCGAACGAGTGCTTTTTTCGAACCTGTTTGTTGCACCAGAGTTCCATTGTACGTCACGACATAATCGTGGTCGTTCACGAGGTCGAGTTCTTGTAGTAGTCCTTCAACACCAGGATATGGGCGTCCTGTACAAAGAACCACATAGACTCCTTGTGCGCTTGCGGCGTTTAAAGCAGCCTTTACGCGTGGTGTGATTTCGCGTTTTGAATTGATAAGTGTGCCGTCGATATCGATGGCGATTAATTTGATAGCCATAGTTCCTCCTTGAATAGCGTTAAGTAGTGTTTTGAGCTGGATAATTGGACGTCTTTAAAATAAGAATCTGAGCAAAAATACAATGCTTATACATAATTCCATTACGTAAAACTTTCGGATTCTATAGGAATCCTTCACAGTGCGAAGGATTCGTAATGGGGAATAGCAACCAATGTGAATTACTGACTCTAGAGTTGTAACCCGTAGAGTCAGTTTGAAGCTTGGTAGGAATTGAGACGTAAGGCTCAATCCGATGCCCCATTATCGCTACTATGAAGATATCCGAAAGGATTGGAGTAATGGAAAAAGTAGAAACCTTAGTTATTTTTGCTCAGTAAAATTTACTTCATTTGGTTTGAGAACACGTCGAGTTGTGCAGCGATATTTTGAAACTCTGCATAGTCGTCCATGAAGAGGCCGTTTTGCATTTCGCCGCTTACCATTTCGCGAGGGAAGTAGAGGCGTTCGTCACCACGTACTTTTCCGGAAATAGCATCTACAATCGAACTGACTTGAGACAACTCAACCATATTACCATTGCGTTCGACAAGCTCGATTTGCGTTCTTGGTTTAATCGAATCTGGACGATAGAAATCGTATGGTAAGTCGAAACTGTTGTTAATGGCAGTGTAGTATTCTGGGTCGAATCCCACTTCTTTTACGATTTGTTTCATGCGTTCGATTTGAGCGCCATCGTTTGTACGATTAAATGGCACTGATTTAAACGGACGACGGTTGATGAAACGATCTGACAAGTCGCTCAAGATGGCATCTTCTTCTAGTAACCAGTGAGAGAAGTATGTGTTCAATACGCCGTCATCGAGTCGTAAGTAGTCTTCCAATGTCCATGTTCCCTCGAAGAAAGGCTTCAAGAACGTTGCAGAGTGTCTTAATGGATTCAATTCTGAGTGGTAGCAAGCAGAAGCGCGTTTCAATAAATGATTTAACACGACTTCCATCCCGCGAGAAACTGGGTGGAAGTACACTTGCATGTACATTTGATAACGGCTCACGATGTAGTCTTCCACCGCGTGCATTCCTGAATAGGTAAAATGCAATGCCGCCTTTATACGGACGAATCACACGAAGAATACGCGTGAGGTCGAACGTTCCGTAGTTTCACTCCCTGTGAAATAAGCGTCACGAAGTAAGTAGTCCATACGGTCCGCGTCGATTTGACTCGAAATCAATTGCACCACTTGAGGGTTTGGATGTGTTTTTTTGAATCACGCTGGCCACTTCTTGCGGGAAAGTAGAAGAAACTCTACGTAAAATCTGATTGACTTCCGTTTCCTCAGACAAGATGATGTCGATGGTGATTTGTTCATGGTTTGTATCAAAGATTTTCTCGAAAGTATGTGAGTATGGTCCGTGCCCAACATCATGCAAGAGGGCAGCACAGAGTACAACAAGACGATTGCTGTCGTCCCATAGTCCGTCTCCTTCTTCTTTTGTCGCATAGTTACGAGCAAAGTTGTCGCAAATACGACGGGCGATTTCATATACCCCTAAAGAGTGAGAGAATCGGGAGTGTTCCGCTGTATGGAAAGTATACATGGAAGCTCCGGTTTGTTTAATTCTGCGGAGTCGTTGCAATTCACGACTATTAATCAAATCGAGAATAATTGGATGTTGCACGTGGATATAATCGTGTACTGGGTCACGAAATACTTTTTCACGTTTAAATGCTTCAGTCATGCGTTTGACGCCTTCTTTCGATTAGATTGTGAATAATACTCATAAGCACTTTCAGTTTATGCTATTTTCGGTAGAAAAGCAAGAGGTCGAACCTTTTAAAAAGCTTTTATACCGCGTTTTATACACAGATTATTGTCGTTTCACAAAAACGCTCAAGTGCTTTTTGGAAATCTGGAGTGAATAAAGTCTGTTTCGTTTCTCTTCCAGCGTGCATCCAAGTTTCGTTAAAGCCTGCAAGACGCGGACTTGAACGTCTTCAATCGTGAGGTCGATTCCAAGAGCGTCACTAATATTCCACATGCTGTCGGCGTTGACTTCTGGGAAATGCCATTTCGTCTCTTCCCTTGAAGTGCGTGGTCATAGAAATCACGAACCACAAGCCCACGACGGTTTTGGTCGCCGTAGACGCTGAGGTAAATCGAAACGCACACGACATCTTTTAAGCGGCGTTGTGCAATCCCAGCAATTTTACGGTTTTGAATGCTTAAGTCGTAATCTCCTGGGCAGTAGGAGTCTGCTACTTCAAAAGCTTCGATTCCACCAAGGGCCTCTGCTTCTGGGAAAGTCTCTTGGATGAGTTGTTGCATCCATTCGTAGGCTTCGTTAATCGTCGGCATTTGTTTATTTTTAAAGAGAAGGCTGATGTTTAAGATGCCTTCGTTACTCACAACGGCCAGCCCACCTGCTTGACGCACAATCGGCGTAAAATCCGTTGAGCACGCAGTCTTTCTAGCCCTTTTTCCAGATAAGGAACCTTTGTATCGGTCATCCCAAGAATCACGATATCTTCAAGCGTCCAGAAGTGAACGAATGGCCCGTCTTCTTCTTTTGTGAGATGACGAATCAGTGTCTCATCGAGCGCAAATGGCGTCAGCATTTCTTCGAGTTTTTCAGTTTTTGAATTTGTGTCGCAAACCAATTGAATGGTTTGCTGCTGAATAGGTGATTGAGTCATACGATTCTCCTTTAGAGTTCTTCGTGTTTTCATTATAACAAAAGTTCGCGTGATGGTCGTGTTAGAGGCCGTTTTTAAGCCATTTCTTAGGAATTTATTAAGTAAACAGTCAAGAATCGTAAAAATTACTAGCAAAAAAATGGTTTATATTTTTAATAGGATAAAGTAGAAAAAAAGAATGAAAAGAGGGAATGCTCATGAAAAATTTTTAGTAGTAGATGATGATCGCGAAATCGTTGAATTATTGACGATTTACTTAAAGAACGAAAAATTATGAAATTGTAAAAAGCCTATGACGGGAAACAAGCCCTTGAAAAAAATTAAAAATGTATCCAGATATCGATATGATTATCTTGGACATTATGATGCCTCGCTTAGACGGAATCTCTGTGGTGCATGAAGTGCGTAAAGAAAAATGCACAATTGCCAATTCTATTATTAAGCGCAAAATCAACAGATATCGATAAAAATCCAAGGATTAACAAATGGTGCCGACGACTACGTTACAAAAACCATTTAACCCACTTGAAGTCATTGCGCGTGTGAAATCATTATTACGTCGCTCAACGATTACGCAAGAAGGCCCAGCTAACGAAGAAATTACGATTGGACCTTTAACGATTAAGAAAGAATCTCACCAAGTGACAACAACAGATGGCACTGAAATTCAATTAACGGTATTAGAATTCGGAATTCTATACTTACTTGCAAGCCATCCAAACCGCGTATTTAGTGCAGATGAAATCTTCGAAACGGTATGGCAACAAGAAAGTATCGTTTCAACAAAAACTGTAATGGTACACGTAAGTCACCTTCGCGATAAGATTGCCGAAGCGACTGGCGGAGAAAAAGTCATTGAAACAGTATGGGGAGTAGGCTACAAGATTGAAGACAAATAATAAAAAAGTTCTTCACCTTCGAAAAGTCAAAAACGAACCGACACTCTTAACACTTACGCCAAAGGAAATCAGCGAACTCGTACTAGAAGGAATCGTGACGCTGTGTATCGTATTCCTCTTGTATTTAGGAATTCTCGTGATGGTCAGCCAACTCATTAATGAGCCAGGGTTTATTTCGGTAGAGTTCTCTGCTCGTGAAGTATGGCATATCGAGCGTGATCAAATTGTGTTCTATAAAAACATCTTCACGATTACATCGGTCGTTTTTGCAGTGGCATTTACTTATTGGCGCTTGATGCGAAGATACCAACAAATGCAGTTAAACCATATTTTGGAAGAATTGCATTTGATTGCGGACGGACAGTATGACAGACGCATTCCGTTCCGTTTATCTGGAGACATGGGGCAAGTCGTGAACTCGATTAACCGCTTGGTAGATTCGACCGTAAACGCGTTAGAGGACGAACGTGCGATTGAGAAGTCGAAGGACGAATTGATTACAAATGTATCGCATGATATTCGTACACCATTGACGTCGATTATCGGGTATCTCGGATTGATTGTAAATCAGCCAAATGTCGAGAGCGCCGATGCGAAACGCTATGCGGAAATCGCGTATTCGAAGGCGGAACAGATGAAATTACTCGTGGACGACTTATTCGAATATACGACGACGCGTCCAAATGGAGCACCGCTTAGACTCAATGATATTCCAATCGTGAATTTCTTAGAGCAAGTAGCAGCGGACTTCGAACTCGAGGCGCAAAAACGCAAGATGGCGATTGAAGTCTTGCCGAATAACCGCGATGTCGTTCTTGAACTCGATGCCGAGAAAATGGTGCGCGTGATTAATAATCTCTTATCGAATGCGATTAAATACGGCCATGAAGATTCTGTCATCACGATGGAAGTCTTAAGAAATGATGGAGTCGTTACGATTGCCGTTCGAAACGCCGGAGATCCAATTTCGAAAGAAGTGTTGGAACAACTCTTTGCACGTTTCTACCGCGCAGAAGCATCCCGTTCCAAAGAAACAGGCGGAACCGGACTTGGTCTTGCGATTGCCGAGAACATTGTAAAAGTCACATGGCGGTATGATGTATGCTGAATCTGAAAATGGTCAAACAAGCTTCTATGTTTGCTTGCCAGAAGAAAATCAAGGTTCACTGAAAACAATTTAAAGAAAAACTCAAATAACCAGAAGGAGGCAGAAATGCTTTCTGCTGGTTATTTTTATTCGCAAAAAGACCCTAGAGTTGATACTATGGAAGGGACGTAATGGAGGGAAAACAATGAAATTAGCAACGTGGAACGTGAACGGAATTCGTTCTGTATTAAATAAAGGGTGCTCTACAAGAGTACGTATTAGAAAGTAATCCAGATATTTTATGCCTACAAGAAACAAAGGCGCAACAAGATCAAGTGGAACTTGGCATGGAGTTTAGCGAGTATGATGTGTATTTCAACTCGGCGGTGAAAAAAGGCTATTCTGGCACGGCCATCTTCACCAAAGTAAAACCACTATCGGTGACTTATGGCATCGGCATCGAAGAACATGACCAAGAGGGACGTGTGATTACAGCCGAATTCGAGAAATTTTACTTAGTGACGGTCTATACGCCAAATGCGAAGCGCGACTTATCACGTCTAGCATACCGCCAAGTATGGGAAGATGATTTCCTCGCATACATCAAGAAGCTAGAAGAGACAAAACCAGTGATTTTCTGTGGCGACTTAAACGTGGCGCATAAGGAAATCGACTTGGCCAACCCAAAAACGAATGTGAATAATGCTGGATTCACTAAAGAAGAACGTGCGAAATTCGACCAAGTTGTCGCAAGCGGCTTAGTGGATGCGTTCCGCTACTTACATCCTGATACCGTAGGGGCGTATAGCTGGTGGAGCTACATGGGTGGCGCTCGTGCACGAAATATTGGATGGAGAATTGACTATTTTGTCGTATCCGAGGCACTCGCACCGCTTCTAAAAGAAGTCGACATTCGTAGCGATGTCACAGGAAGCGACCACTGTCCAGTAGAAATCGAAGTGAAACTGTAAGAACATTTGTTCGCGTGCAGAAAGTTTGATACAATAGAGGTATCGATTAAAAAAGAGGTATAGAAATGGCAAAAGACCATATTGTCGTGCATGGTGCACGATCTCATAATTTAAAAAATATTGATGTAAGCATTCCTCGTGACCAGTTTGTCGTGATTACAGGACTATCGGGGTCAGGGAAGAGCTCGCTTGCGTTTGATACATTATACGCAGAAGGGCAACGTCGTTATGTAGAGAGTCTATCTGCATACGCACGTCAATTTTTAGGGCAAATGGACAAACCAGACGTGGATAGTATCGACGGCTTGAGTCCAGCGATTGCCATCGACCAAAAAACAACGTCACGCAATCCGCGTTCAACGGTTGGAACGGTGACGGAGATTAACGACTATTTACGTTTATTATATGCGCGTGTAGGAAAACCCATCTGTCCAAATGACGGTACGCCGATTGAAAGCCAGTCCTTGGAACAAATGGTAAACCGCGTCATGGCGATGCCAGAGAAGACAAAGATTCAAGTGTTAGCGCCGGTTGTTGTTCAGAAGAAAGGCGAGCATAAGAAAGTCTTCGAGAAGATTCAAAAAGACGGCTATGTGCGTGTGCGCGTGGATGGCGAGATGCATGAAGTTACTGAAGAATTCAATCTCGAGAAGAACAAGAAGCATAATATTGAAATCGTCGTGGACCGTATCGTCGTGAGCGATAAGAGTCGTTCGCGTCTATTCGATTCGATTGAAGCAGCCCTTCGTTTAGCGGAAGGTTATGCGATTGTCGATGTGATTGGTGGGGAAGAACATCTCTTCAGCGAACACCATTCATGTCCTATTTGCGGCTTCACGGTGGGCGAATTAGAGCCTCGTCTCTTCTCGTTCAATGCGCCGTTTGGAGCGTGTCCGGAGTGTGACGGTTTAGGGTCAAAACTCGAAGTCGACCTAGATTTAATCGTTCCAGATAAGAACTTAACATTGGAAGAAGGGAGCGCTTGTTCCTTGGAATCCAATTAGTTCGAACTATTATCCAACGATGCTGGAACAATTTTGTAAACAGTTCAAGATTCCGATGAATATTCCATTTCGAGAAATTGACGCAGTCGCAAAAGAATATGGTGTTATACGGTTCAGGAGATGCGACCTTCAAGTTCCATTATGAAAATGAATTTGGTGGCGTGCGTGACGTGGAAATTCCTTTTGAAGGAGTGGCCGTGAATGTCGATCGTCGTTACCATGAAACCAATAGTGATTTTACGCGTGAACAAATGCGCCAATATATGACCGAATCCGAATGTAAGAGATGTCACGGTTTCCGTTTAAACGAACAGGCATTGTCTGTCAAAGTCGGAGGCAAAAACATCAGTGAAGTATTGGCACTGTCTGTAGATGATGAGATTGATTTCTTCAAAGACTTAAACTTATCCGAAACAGACGAGCAAATCGCTGCGCCAATCTTAAAAGAAGTAAGCTCTCGTTTGAAATTCTTACGCAATGTTGGGTTTGCAATACTTAACATTGAGCCGTGCTGCTGGAACGTTATCAGGGGGAGAAGCACAACGAATTCGTTTAGCGACTCAAATCGGTTCAAACTTATCTGGCGTACTCTATATTTTAGATGAGCCATCGATTGGACTTCACCAACGCGACAATGACCGCTTAATCGAGTCATTGAAGAGCATGCGTGACCTTGGAAATACGCTGATTGTCGTAGAACATGACGAAGATACGATGCGTGCTGCGGACTACTTGATTGATATCGGTCCAGGTGCGGGTGAATTCGGTGGTGAGATTATCGCTGCAGGAACTCCAAAAGAAGTGGAGAAGAATGCGAAATCACTGACAGGGCAATATTTAGCTGGTAAAAAATACATTCCAGTCCCAAGCGAACGCCGCACAGAAGATAAGGGCTGGATCCATTTAGAAAGGCGCTGCGGAAAACAACTTACGCGCTATCGATGTGGATGTGCCACTCGGACGTTTTGTAGCCGTGACAGGGGTATCGGGTTCTGGTAAAGAGCTCGCTTGTCAACAGCGTATTGAAGAAAGCCTTAGCGCGTGAGATTACCCGTACGAAGGAAAAACCAGGGAAGTTCAAGAGCATTTCTGGATTTGAGAGCCTCGATAAGATTATCGATATCGACCAAAGCCCAATCGGAAGAACCCCACGAAGCAATCCCTGCGACGTATACGGGTGTATTTGACGATATTCGTGATTTATTTGCGACTACAAACGAAGCAAAAATCCGCGGATATAAGAAAGGCCGCTTCAGTTTCAACGTGAAGGGTGGACGATGCGAGTCTTGTAAAGGGGACGGCATTCTGAAAATCGAGATGCACTTCCTGCCAGACGTGTATGTGCCGTGTGAAGTCTGCCACGGAACGCGTTATAACTCTGAAACGCTCGAAGTGAAATACAAAGGAAAGAGTATCGCGGATATTCTTGAATTAACGGTCGAAGAAGCGGTGGAATTTTTCCAAGCCGTACCAAAAATCAAACGTAAATTACAAACGATTAAGGATGTCGGACTCGGCTACGTCACCCTTGGCCAATCTGCCACAACGCTCTCTGGAGGAGAAGCGCAACGGATGAAAGTTGGCCAGCGAACTCCAACGTGTCTCAACAGGCAATACCTTCTATGTGCTTGATGAACCAACAACTGGTTTGCATACAGACGATATCGCACGTCTACTTGAAGTGTTGAATCGTTTAGTCGAAGCGGGCAATACCGTGCTTGTCATCGAACATAACTTAGATGTGATTAAGACCGCTGACTATATCATTGATATGGGTCCAGAAGGCGGTAGCGGTGGTGGACTTGTGATTGCGACAGGGACGCCTGAAGAAGTGGCGAAAGATAAAAATAGTCATACGGGTCGTTATTTAAAACGCGCCTTAGAAGCAGCCGCATCGCATAAAAAGAAGTAGAAAATTGACGAGAAGAGATAGTTTGAAGAAGGTAGTTATGCTATACTCAACATAGATAATTTCTCAGGGGGAAACTTGAATGAACATGAAAGAATTAGTCGGCAAGAAAGCCGCAGAATATGTAGAAAGTGGAATGACGGTTGGTCTAGGAACTGGTTCGACAGCCTACTATTTTGTAGAAGAAATCGGTCGCCGCGTGAAAGAAGAAGGACTCGAAATCGTGGGAGTAACGACTTCTTTAGCAACGAAGAAACAAGCAGAAGCGCTTGGAATTCCGTTGAAGAGCGTGGATGAAGTGGATTATATCGATGTCACAATCGATGGCGCAGACGAAATCGCTCCAGATTTTTCAGGAATCAAAGGGTGGCGGCGGTGCGTTATTATTCGAAAAAATCGTTGCCGAGCAATCAAAGAGTGTTATTTGGATTGTAGACGAATCAAAAATGGTCGACTATTTAGGTCGTTTCCCATTACCAGTGGAAGTGGTGCCTTATGGATCAGAACAATTATTCAAACGTTTTGAAGCGCTAGGATACAAACCAACATTCCGCGAACGTGACGGAGAACGTTACTTAACCGATAGCAAAAACTACATTATCGACTTGGATGTCTATCCAATTAAAGATCCAATCGCATTTGGAGAAAAAATCAAAGGCATGACAGGTGTGGTAGAGCAAGGCCTCTTCACAAACATGACAGATATCGTGCTTGTAGGAACTCCTGATGGGGTTGTCGTAAAACAATTCTAAAAAATAACCGCTTAGAGTCAGCACGGATGCGTGATTCTAAGCGGTTTTTGTTATAGTGTATTTTTAATTTTTTTGATCTCTTCTTCAGATAATCCGGTGTGTTTCATGATTTCTGGGATAGGAAGATTCATTTTAAGAAATGCCAAAACTTGACCTTCTTTAAGTCCAGCTTCTCTAGCGGTCTCTTTGGCATATTCGATTGTTTTCCAATAGACTTCTTCGTATTTTTCCATTTGTTCCGCCATCTTCATTTCCTCCGAATCTAAATTATAGAAATCAACAACAGCATAAGCGTCTTGAATTTCTTTGGATGCTTTTGCCGTGATTGTACCATTTTTAAGGAAATTTCTCCACTCATTGAAGGCTTCGTCCTGGTTGGGTAATGTGGTTGTTAAATTGACGAGATAAACACGCTCGAAAGGTTGACCTTTTTCGTTTAAAACTTCTCGATTTTTCTCTAAATTCACAAGGCCGATTTCTACTCTGGGTTCAGGGTCTTCTTTAAAAACTGAAAAATCGGTTACGACAATTGAAACAACAGGTTTATAGGTTTGATGTCCTGCAGAATAACTATCCATATAGGTTGATGCCATATAATAGCGAATTCGTTCAAAGAAACCTCGATGTTTATATAGTTGCATTTCAATGATAATATCAATGCCTTCTTCTGTTGTTGCGGCAATATCCACGATGGTTTGGTACATTTCTAAATTTACTCCAGCGAGATTCTCACGATATTTTTGAATTTGGTATGGATTGGTAGGTTTCACATTAGATAATTTCATCCCAGTAACAACTTGAATAAAATTTTGTAAGATATATTCTTTTCCTTCGCTTGTCATCATTTTTTTAAACATTAAATCATTTGTTGGTAAAATCTTTCTCATTTTTCATCCCTCCTATTTTGAGATACGACAAAAAAAGGGGAGAGCATTTCAATTTATGTAAGAAAAATCAAGGCTGAGTGTGCTATACTAGTAAAAGATTTAGTATTGAAAGGATCTGATGAAATGTCATCATTCATGGAAAGAAGAAAAGGATTGCTGTGCACATTTGCCATTGCAGTGGTCGCAGTGATGCTCGATAAGCTATTTCCCAGTTATTGGGAGTGCGGTATTTGCCATTATTTTAGGGATGGTCTTGAACCAATTTTGGAAAATCCCAAGTGATTTTAGACCGGGGATCAATTATTCAGCGAAAAAATTATTACATTATTCGATTATCGCACTAGGATTTACAATGTCGTTTGCGCAAGTAAGTCAAACAGGTGTGTCATCGTTCCCAGTGACAATCGTGACGATCTCTGTAGCGTTTCTAACAGCGCTATTTGGTAGGGAATTTCTTTAAATTATCTCGTCCGTTGAAGATTCTTGTTGGATTCGGGACTGCGATTTGCGGGGGCTCTGCGATTGCGGCAGCTTCACCGATTATTAAAGCAGAAGACGATGAAGTCGCGTTGTCGATTTCAACGATTTTCCTATTCAACGTTATCGCGGTATTCCTATTCCCATTCTTAGGACATATGATGGGCATGGACGCGTCGCAGTTCGGACTCTGGGCAGGAACAGCGATTAACGATACATCAAGCGTGGTCGCAGCTGGCGCAAGTTACAGTGCAGAAGCCTTAGAAATCGCGACAATCGTAAAACTCACTCGTGCATTGATGATTGTTCCAGCGTGTCTTGTGTTATCGCTCGTTGAAGCACGCCGTATGAAACAAGAAGGACAAAGCGTTCAATGGAAGAAAATCGTGCCAATGTTTATCATCTGGTTCATGGTCGCTTCCATCATTACAAGTGGGGGTCTATTCCCAAATTTCCTTGTACCGTATGCAAAATTAGCATCTAAATGGTTGATGGCGATGGCATTAGCCGGTATCGGAATGCAAGTTTCGTTCCAACAATTCAAAGAAGCAGGGGCGAAACCAATCTTAACAGGTCTAGCGACTTGGTTTATGGTGGCTGTCTCTAGCTTGATTATGCAGTACTTCGTTTTATAGAAAGGACATCTCATGAAAAGATTATTAGGACTCGGGTTCTGGATTAGCGCCTTGTACTTTGTCTTATATACGAAAATCCCAGCGCTACAAGCCTTCGTGAATACACCAGTTGGACCGTATGTGCATGTCGCGATGGTCGTGTTACTCGTCGTGGGAATTTTCTTCTACGTACTGCGCATTATCCATTACTTATTTTTCCCGTAAAATTAGAAAAGAGCTTAGGCAATCGCCTAAGCTCTTTTTGTTTTTAACGTTGTGCAAGATGTTTCCAATCAATCCCGCGGGCATCACACCAGTTTTGGATGCTTGGTGCGACCACGATAGGAGCTTGTTGGAGACTAGAAATACTATCAGTACCGACAAGCGTTAAGATAGTTGTCAGTTGCTCTTTCCATGTTTGAACCGTATTGATTGCGTCTGGAAGGGAGTCGTCTTTACGTACGAGATGCAACATTTCACCAGACAATCCGACTAGGCTTGCTCCCAGCGCGAAGCATTTGGCTATGTCCATTGGCGTCTTCACACCGCCGGAAGCGATGATTGATGTGCGGCTTCCTTGGGCTTCCATGAGCGACGTCAAGGTCGTTTGTCCCCAGTCTTCTAGGAAATCGAGTTTATCTTCCTTGCGACGGCCGTTTTCGATTTTGGCGAAATTCGTACCGCCAGTACCGCTAATGTCGATGGCAGCTACGCCAATACTTTCCAGTTGCGCGATGGCTTCACGGCTAAATCCGAATCCGACTTCTTTGACGATAACGGGAACGGCACTCGTTTTAACGATTGCTTCGATGTTTTTAAGCCAATTGCTAAAGACGCGGTCGCCTTCTGGCATCACGAGTTCTTGTGCACGGTTGACGTGAATTTGAATCGCGTTTGCTTCGATGATGTCGACAGCGCGTTTAGCAGCCTCAGCATCGTAATGCGCACCAAGGTTCGCAAAAAGGATGCCATTTGGATTTTCCTGGCGAATCACCCTGAAGCTTTCCGCACTTTCAGGAAATTTCATCGCGATACTCATCGAACCTGTTGCCATTGCCATGCCTGTTTCACGAGCCAAGATGGCTAAGCGTTGGTTTAACGCAGTCGTGAGCGGACTTCCACCCGTGATGGCGTTGATGAAAAATGGAACGTCGAAGGTGAGCCCAGCAAGCTTTGTCTTTAGTGACACATCAGCCACATCAACGGTCGTGAAGGGATGATGTACGAAGCGCGTTTCCACGAACTCTGGAGCGCTCGTTGCACGGTATTGCTGGTTCGCATGACCTACATGCTCGTCCTTTCGATTCATTTGTTGTTGAAATAAATCCATCATTAATCTCCTTTACCAGGCTTCAGCGATGGTCAGCGGAAGCACTTGAATTTGAGCCTTGGCCCATTGGTTTTCGATTTGTTGTCGTTGTTGTTCGCTTTGTGTAAAGCAAATACCACAGTCGCCACCACCAGCGCCAGAAGTTTTCGCGCAAGCACCGACTTGTTCTGCGAGATTGCAGAGTGTTTGCAGTGCTGGTGTTTCGATTTCTAGCTGCATCACTTTTGCAAATTCATTCAGTAGTGCGCGGTTAGCACGGATGCCTTCTTGTAAGGCTGGGATGTCTTGTTTGTTCCAAGCGCTTTGTAGGCCTTGAACGATGGCGTGACTCTTTTTGAGAAATTCTTTGTAAAAGGCGCTATCAGTTGTTACTTTGCGTTTCTTTTCAGTGGCTTGAATGAGTGAATCGGTGATAGCGACTTGTCCCGTCCAGCCTACTAAGAGGGTGAAGTCTGGAATTTCTGGAAGGCGCTCAATCGTGAGGTCTTTCCAGTCAGTATCACAAATTTCTTTGATTGTTTGGTTTTGTAATTTTACGAGTAATTCACTTCGGTCTGGACTTGTGTAATACACCATTCCGCCAAAAGAAGAGGCGGCGATATCTCCAAAGGATCCACGTTGGGATAAGCGGAGATTCGTTAAAACACTAAGTTTATAGACGAGTAGAGGCGTGCGCGGAGTCTTGTAAAAATCAAGAATCGCTTGAATCGTTGCCACTACAACGGCGCCGCTAGAACCAAGTCCGTATTTAATGCCACGCTTAGCGTCATCGAGTTCGCTTTTAATTGAAAGCGAGTAGAGGGCGTTCGTTGCTGTCCCGCATTCATGAACATATTGCTCTGCGACTAGAATCGCTTCTTCAACCAATCCATAGGGATGGTCTCCCTTTGCGCTGAACTGTTCTCCTTCGCGAGTCCATTCCACAATCACGTCTGGATTTTGAGTAGACGTTAAAATTCCTACACTAGATGTTTCGTCTATAGTGACAGTTAAGAAGCGAGACACTGCCGCAACAATAGCGCCATGTCCGGGTTCGACAACCGCATATTCTCCGGCAATAAAGAGTTTACCGGGAGCTTTTGAAGTAATCGTCACGCGCTCACTTCCCTTCAAAAGCCGCACGAGAAGCGTTCCATTCGTCTTCTGTCAATGTACGAATGCCTTCTCCTGGAAGCGTAGGGATGAGTTTTTCACTCGGAAATACTTTGCCAAGCTCTTCTAGAATCACTGGAATATCACTCGCCTTGCAGATCACTTTGACGTTTGGCCCAGCATCCATCGTGAAGTAGGCTGGAATACCTCGTTCTTCTCGAATCGTGCGAATCGTTTGTTGGGCGATAATACTCTCTGGTTCGAAATAACAGAATGGAGGGTTACTTGCCAGCATCGTAGCGTGCATTTTCATGCCGTTAAATTCCGCAATAGCCCCGATACGATGAATGTCGCGGTCCTTGATGGCCTCTTTGATGTCGGCTAAATCGGTCGCCGCTGAAGTGACCCAACTTTCGTAAAACGGAGAAGTAGAAACGGTCAGTTCCATGCCGGCACGACTCGAAATTTTCTTCTCGGCCGCGCTCACGACGATAATAATCATCCCGATGTCAAACTGTGCATCGTCGACAGGGATGGCCATACTGTTCTCGTTGGAGTCTCCTTTATTCCATTCAACAAATCCGCCAAAGAGACTACGAGTAGCACTGCCGCTTCCACGACGCGCGTAAGTCGATAATTGTTGGGCAGGCAAGTGAAGGCCTGTCGCCTCGTTCATCGCACCAGCTAGTGCCGCGAAGGCGGAAGCAGAGCTCGCAAGGCCTGCAGCTGTTGGTACGAAGTTTAAGCTCTCGACACGAGCACGACGCGTATCTCCTGTTTCAGCGCGGAACAAGTCCAAGAAGCGTGTGATTTTAGCCGTTGCCGCTTCGTCTTGTCTAGCGCCGTTGAGATAGAATTCGTCTTCAGTTAGTGCGTCTGTGAGCTCGACTTTTGTATCGGTATAGAAGGCTTCGAGGGTCAAAGAAAGGCTACTATTCATCGGAATGAAGAGCTCCTTATTTTCCTTGCCCCAATATTTAATCAGTGCGATATTCGTATGCGCACGCGTGATTCCAATGTTCGATGTCATTTGGGTTTCTCCTTTTTCGCCAGCGACTGAATCCAGACCGCCTGCGCTCCTTGTTTCATGAATTGTTCTTGTAAATGAAGAGCGTCTTCCTCGGTTTCAACGAGGGCAATCATGCATCCACCAAGGCCGCCACCTGTGACTTTTGCCCCAAGTGCGTTGTTTTGATAGGCCGTATCGACGAGTGTATCGATGACATCATGCGACACACCGAGTTGTTGGAGGCGTTCATGATTTTCACTCATCAGTTGCCCTAGTTTTTGAGGGTCTTGTTCCTCGATGGCCTCTTTCGTTTCATTGACGATAGCGCCAATCGATTGAACCGCATCCGAACCTGTCTCTTTTGTAGTAGGGTCGATGATGCGTTCTTGCAAGGTACTCACATGCTGCACCGCTTGCTTCGTATTCCCAGTAACACCCGAATCGGCAATCACGAGGTACGCTGGCATATCGAGGTGGAGTGTTTGTAGTTCTTGTTCTTTTTGGAAAAATACAGGACGTGTTCCGCTCGTTGTCGCTGTATCCACACCGCTTGGATTTCCATGCGAAATGGTTTCTGCGCCTTGAACGATGTCCCATAAGGTTTCTTCAGGAAGAGTCGCATCCAAGAAATCGAAAAATAGCACGTACCACCGCAACGCTGACTGCAGCGCTCGAGCCCATTCCACGTTCTGCAGGAATCGTTGACTCAATCGAGAGCGTAAAAGTATGTGCCGTCACTTCTTTTTCAGAGGCTACTTTGAACGCTTCGCGAATCGCAAATTGTAGCCCTGCCATTGAAGTTGGCATTTCATCCACGTCACCTGTATAAAGTTCACATTGAATCGTTTGGCCTTCTTTTGCAGCGACAATATCCGCCTTCACGTAAACCGCGTTAATTGGCAGTGCAATCGCTGGTTCGTGGTACACAACGGCATGCTCACCGGCTAGAATAATCTTCCCGTTTGCCAGGCCTGTTCCTGTTTGTGGTTTCATACGACAAATCCTTTCCTTATATTCACTTTTCATTCTACTAAATCCACGCCCTTACGTAAACAAACACGGCGATTTCATGGGAAAAACTTAAGATAATGAAAAATAGAAACCGCGTTCAACATGTGGTACAATTCAAGGATAGGACTCAGTAGCTGAAGGAGACGAATCCGTTGAAAGAAAACGAGACGTATTACCAAATTAAACGAGAAGAGTGGAGCCAGTACGAAGGCGCACATCCATTCACAATGACGAGAGAAGAACTTGCGCACTTAACCTCATTAAACGACCGCATTTCCCTACAGGACGTGCAAGAAGTGTATGTGCCGATGCTCGATTATTTCGATTTATACTTTAAAAAACATATTGAATTACGCACGGAGGAACAGCAGTTTCTTCATCAAACGAAGAAAACAGTGCCGTTTATTATTGGAGTTTCAGGGAGTGTGGCCGTTGGGAAGAGTACGACCGCCCGCTTGATGCAAACGATGCTGCAACAACGCTACCCGGATAAGCGCGTGTTTCTAATGACGACAGACGGATTCTTATTACCGACGCAGGAGCTGATTAACCGCGGTATCTTAGATCGCAAGGGGTTCCCGGAAAGTTACGACATGGAAGCTCTCGTTCATTTCTTACTCGAAGTGAAGACGGGAAATCCAAGCGTGGATGCGCCGGTCTACTCGCATGAGATTTACGATATTGTGCCAGGGGAAGTGCAGACGATTGAGTCTCCCGATATCTTGATTGTTGAAGGGATTAATGTGTTGCAACTGCCGCCAAATCGTGAAATCTACGTGAGTGATTTCTTCGACTGGTCTATTTTCGTAGATGCCGATGCGACGCTGATTGAGCAATGGTACTTGGAGCGTTTCGAGCTCTTGATGGACCGTGCGAAATCACAACCGGATAACTATTACTATCAATATGCGATTGGGAATCGTGCGGACGCGATTGCGATGGCGAAAGATGTGTGGCAGAAGACTAACCTGAAGAACCTTAAAGAATACATCTTACCAACGAAAACCCGCGCCGACTTCATCCTACATAAAACAGTGGGACACCACATTGACTTTGTGCAAATTAAAAAATATTAGGTACATCGATTACTCAAAATCCTTGCGGATTTTTTATAATCACTGTAATGGGGCACCGGATTGAGCCTACGTCTCAATCTCTACCAAGCTTCAAACTGACTCTACGAGTTTTACCCTAGAGTCAGTAATTCACATTGGTTGCTATCCCCCATTACTGCGATTATAAAATCCGCTTGATTTTTCGTAATCGATTATTTTTTTACAAAAAATTGTGCCATGTTTTTAGTAGGTGAAGCGGTACGGGATTCTTAGTAAGAGTACGGGGAATCGTAAGAAAGAATACATCTTTGTTCATTGCAAAAAAAAATAAAAATTAAATGTAAAAACCTCTTGACATTTTTAGGTAGGAGAGTATAATTTGAAATGTAAAGAGCTCTTGACATTATTGCAAAAATTTGGAGGAACAAAGCCATGAAAAAGATGGATGAAATGGACAGAGATATTCAGTTGCGTTCTGAGGCATGGGGCTATAAAACAGCGCTTTTGGGTTTATGTGCATGGACAGGATTTAATATCTATCAAGCACTTGTTGGTGGTGGCAAACTTGAAATGCTTCCTTGCTTGATTTTGCTCTTATCTGTAAGTGTGCAAGGATTTGCTCAAACCGCAATGAAACGCAATATGATTGCTGGTGATGAAGAGTATAAAGAACCAAATAAACTTGTTCAAGGAGTCATTCTAGCAGTTGTTACTGTTATCGTAGTATTGGCTGTTGGCGTTTATTTATTTCAGAAAGCGTGATGGCATATGAAAAATAATATTAAACAGCTAAGAAAAGCAGCAGGATTGCGACAAGAGGATATGGCAAAAACGTTGGGTGTAAGCAGACAGACCATTATTGCCATTGAGAATGATAAATATAATCCTACCCTTGAACTTGCGATGAAGATTGCAAGGTTACTCCAGCTCAATGTTGAAGAGATTTTTGTGTTAGAGGACTAAAAACACATAACTGAATACTCAATAAATGAAGAGAGATTCCTGTTCGTGGGGGAATCTCTTTTTTTGTGAAATCCTTGAAAAAGCTGTTTAAAACGCGGAATAGTAGTGGTAAAATGTAGGTGAAAAATTGTAGCTTGTAGTATGGTTTCTTGAACAAGAGGTGAGGACATGTACTTAAAAAAAGTGATCAAAATAAACATCAAAAATTGCCGACTTATGGTGTTGGGCCGTATCTCGTGGCGTGTATAATTGCGATGAATTTGACTGGATGGATGCTGCGTCAGTCAGTGCTCCAGAGTGGGCTGTTAAAGGGTGGATTCAAAGATTTGTTTGATTTAATTGGATTCATCTTAATGTTCGTTGCGACGAGAATCTGGTGGCTTAGCGTGGTGAAGTCAGATATTGATACGAGTATCCAAAACAATGAACTCAAGACGACTGGAATTTATGCGCGCACACGCAATCCGATTTACTTTTCGTGGTGGCTCTGTGGCATTGGGAGTATCCTAACCATGCATAATGTGTGGTTATTGCTTCTGATTCCAATTCAGTGGGTGATATTAACCGTTGTGATTCGTAATACCGAGGAAAAATGGCTATACGAACTACACGGTGAAGCCTATAAGGACTATTGCGCGAGAGTGAATCGATGGTTTCCGCTGAAGAAAATTTGATTTTAGAATCGCCAAGACAAAAGAATCAAGGTGAGAGCGATGGCGAAAAAAGATTCTTTAAAGCAACAACAGTTCATGTCGTTTATGTTTAGAGGGAAAGAAATATTCAAACCGCTGAACACGGGGCATATTGACGAAAGAGTGAGTTGTATCCGAGAATATGTGGCCAATATTTACTTTTACAGCAAAGACGGTTACACGATTATGATTGATGCAGGGTATAACTATGACAGACTTGCCGAGAAGATGCGGTGGCTCGATATTCGACCGGAAAGTATCAACGAGATTATTATTACGCACCAGGATACGGATCACGTTGGAGCGATTGAAGTGGATAGTCAAGGGTTATTTAAAACGGCAAAAATCTATGTAGGCCGTGTGGAGAATGAGTACTTGGAAGGCCGAGTTCGTCGCAAAGTGTATTGGGGACTGTATAAACTTCCGCAAGTGCATATCGAAAATGACAAAACATTGATAGAAGATGGGGAGATTTTCTATATTCACGGTATTAAAATCGAAGCCTTCCTTGTGCCTGGGCATACGTGGGGACATTTAGTGTATTTAATCGATGATGCGTATTTGTTTACTGGAGACACGATTTGGTTTGGTGCGGACGGGGGTTATGCGTTTTTAAACACGCTCGCAGAAGATAGAAAATTACAAAGTGTATCGTTGAAACGACTAGAAGAAAAGCTCAGAAAGAGAAATCTTTCGCTAAAAATCATTACAGGTCATACCGGATGGACAGATGATTTTGAGTTTGCATTTCGTCATGTAGATGAAATCTGCAATGCCTTGAAGCGTAAACCGAAAGTGCAAGACCCGAAAGCTCCATTTGATGGGTTTGATGAAAGTGACGATACCGAGGAAAAAGCAAGGACGGTAATTCTTGAAAAATGTTAAATGAATACAATCTCTAGCCAGTAGCAAGTCTATTGGCTAGTTTTTTTGTAAAAAAACAAAAAGTAGCATATATGCTACTTTTCAAAAAATTAAAACACAATTTTTGAACGTAATGTTAACAGTTAGAAACGTTGATGTGACAATGTTTGTAAAGGGTGAATCGAGTGAGTGTACACTCTATATACTAATTTATATATCCGAATGAAAGCTTGGTGTGACGCGGAAAATGGGCCTGAAAAATCCGAACAAAAAATTCAGTTTTTTAAAGTAATTTTCGTGCTTTTCTGTTACAATAAAAAAGGACTAAAACTAAGGAGGCCTCTTATGACAGCTCAAACCACTTCATTAGAAAAGATTATCGTGCTCGACTTCGGTAGTCAGTACAATCAGTTGATTACGCGCCGTATTCGTGAATTTGGTGTGTTCAGCGAGTTGCTACACAACGACATTACCGCCGAAGAAATTAAGGCACATGGCAACGTAAAAGGGATTATTTTCTCAGGGGGACCACATAGCGTTTATGCAGAGGATGCTTTTACCGTGGATCCTGCGATTTTTGAATTGGGAATTCCAGTTCTTGGGATTTGCTACGGGATGCAACTGACAACGCATCTGTTTGGTGGGAAGGTAGAATCGTCTACAACGCGTGAATATGGTTCTGCGAAAGTCGATGTCTTTAACACGACTTCAGGCATTTTCAAAGGGTTAGCTGAAGAGGAAGAGGTACTCATGAGCCACGGAGACCGTATCACTGCGATTCCGGAAGGGTTCAGCGTGACGGCTTCGAATGCACACACGCCATTTGCGGCTTTTGAAAACCAAGAACGTCGTATTTATGGTGTACAGTTCCACCCAGAAGTGCGCCACAGTATTCACGGAAACGACATGCTTCGTAACTTCGTGTTCGATATTTGTGGGGCAACAGGCGACTGGTCGATGGACAGCTTTATTGAAATGGAAATTGCGAAAATTCGCGAAAAAGTGGGTAATAAGAAAGTGTTACTTGGGCTATCTGGTGGGGTAGACTCTAGTGTGGTTGGGGTTCTTTTGCAAAAAGCAATCGGCGACCAACTCATCTGTATTTTCGTTGACCACGGCTTGCTTCGTAAAGGGGAAGGCGACCAAGTGATGGAGAGCCTTTCTGGTAAATTTGGGCTCAATATTATCCGCGTGAACGCTCAGGAACGTTTCCTATCGAAACTAAAAGGCGTTAGCGACCCTGAACAAAAACGGAAAATTATCGGAAATGAGTTCGTGTACGTATTCGACGATGAAGCGGCAAAACTCACGGACGTGGATTTCCTTGCGCAAGGAACGCTCTATACAGACATCATCGAATCCGGAACGAAAACAGCGCAAACCATCAAGTCTCACCATAACGTTGGGGGACTTCCAAAGGACATGCAATTCGAACTGATCGAACCGCTCAATACGCTCTTCAAAGACGAAGTGCGCGCCCTTGGAACAGCGCTTGGCATGCCAGATTCAATCGTATGGCGCCAACCATTCCCTGGACCAGGACTTGGAATTCGTGTGCTTGGAGAAGTGACAGAAGAAAAACTTGAAATCGTCCGCGAATCAGACGCCATCCTACGCGAAGAAATCGCCAAAAACGGCCTTGAACGCGACGTATGGCAATACTTTCACGGTTCTTCCAGGTATCCGCAGCGTTGGGGTGATGGGAGACGGCAGAACGTACGACTACACGATTGGTATCCGTGCCGTAACAAGTATCGACGGTATGACGAGTGACTTCGCTCGCATCCCATGGGAAGTGCTGCAAACTATCAGCGCCCGTATCGTGAACGAAGTAGCCCACGTCAACCGCGTCGTCTATGACATCACGAGCAAACCACCCGCTACGATTGAGTGGGAATAATAATGTACCTCACTAAAAGCCTAGAAACAAAGAGTTTCTAGGCTTTAATTTATAAAAATAGCACCAATTTTGCACCAAAAATAGCATATTTTTAAGAATATTTTTAAAAAAAGTTGAACTCTAATCTATTAATTCGTAAAGAGATGCAGTAAAATAAGAGTAGGAAAAAAAGCGGTTAATTATGGGCTACTTAAAGATTACGGATATACACTATATTAGATAAGGTGGAATTTTATTGCATTTATTTTTTTAAAAGAGTAAAAAGAAGAATATACTCAAACAAAAAAATCCTGGGGAAGGATTTATAATGTGGTTAATTAAACGAAAAGCTAATGATGGAGTGAGACAAGTAATAGCCTATAGTTTATTCTTATTTTTCAGTATATTTATGGACTGATTTAAGATTGGGGATATTTATTATTGAGATTGGTTCAATATTATATTTTTGACATGTGTTGCAGAGTTTTTTTATAAAAAAATAAAAAAATAAATTTATAAAAATCCTTAAGATATGGAGGTGGAATCAATGGATACTGGACCATATATTTTAGTAGGTATACTAGTTTTAGCAGTAATATTGGTTGTGGGGATTGTCCGTTTGGTAAAAAAATAATTAATTAGAGGAAATTTTTCTAGAAAGTAAGGAACTATTATAAGCAATTTAATCGAATAGTTTTTACAGTACTATCGCAAAAAGCAAAAAGGGAAGATTAAAATGAGACAATTAAGCGGTATTAGAGTTTTTTTCTCTTTGGTTTTTTTATACCAACTAGTGTTATTTTTGTTTGTGAATTTGTTTTTTTGGGTTTGAACAATGGAATAAAGGATTTAAATTTGTATTCATGTTCTTAATGTTTTTGTCGTTTTCTATATTTTTTTAAACAAGGGTTATTTCGATAAGTTTTTAAGCAAAAAGATTGAATAGCGTATAGACTGGAGATGAATGAAATGAAGCGTATCTTCAAATATCTAATTTCAAGTATATTTATGGGAGTGACCGTATTCTATGCCGTTTATTATACAAAAAGGTGAATATAACTATATGGCAATTCCGTCAGCTTTCCTTTTAACGGACCAATTTTTTTAGTAAAAAAGAATAACTTAATTCAATAACAAGAAGTTAAATAAATATAGAAAATATAAGACGCTCTAAAAAATAGAGCGTCTTTTTTGGTAGTAAATTCGAATGAGTTTTTTTATCTAACCCTAATGATGAAAGTTGTAAATCTGTAGTGGACAAATCAAGATTTGTCCTAAAGCAGTTTTAATCGATAGATAGACTGCGCTAATCTCTCAATTAAAACTACTATGATTTGAGCGGTATTGATTACTATGAAAATTCGATTGATATTTTTTTGTAGTAGTATCTATCTTAATTTTTCCAGTCATTCGAGTAGCTACATCTCTCATCGCATTAGGGCGTAAGTGTGAATAAGTTCCAAGGGTTGTTTGAATATCCGCATGACCTAATCTAGTTTTCATTTCTAAATCATTCATTCCTAGGGCAAGCATAAAGCTGGCATGTGAGTGCCTTAAATCATGAATTCGAATAGGTTTTAAACCTAAAAATTTAGCATGACTTCTTAGGACACGCATTAAAGTAGATTTTGTAACTGGTGTTTCTGATAGAGAAAAAACGAATTCAAAGTCACCAAATTGTTCTTGTACGTGTTTCCATTCTTGTAATATCCGTATAGTATCATCATCAATAGCAATTAGACGAACGCTTGAAGAAGATTTTGGTTCTGTAATTTTCCATTCCTTTTTGTTCTTGTAATACATAGATTTATTGATTAACAATGTATGGTTGATAAAAATCTATATCTTTCCAATTCAATGCCTGTAGCTCACTAGTTCTAATACCAGTCATGAAAAAAACATAAAAATGTCACTAGATATAGAAATTGTATACATCGTTTTTTTATCAAAACTATTGATAAACTTTTGAATTCTCTAAAGTCCAAAAAGTCAACTTTGGCTTTCTTTTTTAACATTACCCACAATTTTAGCAGGATTCTTGACAAGCATATTTAATTTTATTGCTAAGTCAAAAACTTGTTGTAAAAGTTGGTGTAGATGTCGTACGTAGTTTTTAGAAAGGCCTTGCTCAAATAGTTCATTTTGCCATCTTTTTGACTAGTGGTGGTGTTATCTTTAGCAGTTGCATATTTCAAAATAAGACAATCTTTTTAATCGGCCTTGAGTCGCCTCAAAGGTTCTCTCTCTTACTTTGTTTTTATAATCCGGAACAAAAAATTCCTTCATAAATGTTTTAAAATACATTGTTGAATTTGCAGATATTGAAGTTTCGCTAAAATCGGCCAACATTCTCTTTTGCCATAATACAGCTTCTTTTTGAGTAGCAAATCCATTTTTAAAAATACGAATCCTTTTTTTCCAGTTATTTTTATCAAATCCTAACGAAACATTTGCTCGAAAGGTACCGTTTGCCATTGGGTAAACATTTGAAATTTTAGGCATTTTGAGCAACCTCTAATTCAGATTTAAATAAACTTGTATCTATTGCAACGCCTAGAATTTCTTCAACGGTTTCAAGAGGTACACGACCCTAACCCTTTAGACTCATACCAAGATAATCCACGATTAACTAATTTGATTTTTGCTTGTTTAACTAGCATCATTGATTGCCAATCGCTAAATCCTAATTTTTTTAAATCTCTCTTTGAAACAAACATTGATATCACCTCTTATTTTTTTGTGACCAAATTAATATTATCTGCTTTTATAGTACATAGGATTTCCCGCCATACTTACTGTAAGATTTTTCAAATGTTACAGATACTTCATCATGACTTTGAATATATTGATTATCAACTAATGGAGTATCATGATTAATAGTTACTTGAGTGGATTTCTTTTTAAACTTTCCATCTTTTTATAGTTACGTTGTATTTCCAACCGATAATTTTATCAGTGCTAAATTGTCTAGGTCTTCCATCATATCCTAATATAATATCTCCACTTGGATTAACTCTAGTTTCTGTTTCATATTTAGGAGTTACCTCGTCTAATTCGAAGAGTGTTCCAATATTGTTAAAGTTCCAGTCATTTTGTGATAACATTTTTTTGCCATTTTAATTACCTCTTTTCTTTTATATTATTTTTTTATTATTGGGATTAAATCATTTTTTTCCTAAAGATACAGCTCGTTCGATTAAGATGTCTGCTAATTCAACAGTAAATTTTTTTGTTATTTATTAAGGCTAGTTCTTCTTTTTCATTTTTAAGAAATAGATTGTTTTCATTCATGAACTTAATTGTATTCATTAATGCTGCAGGGCCTTGATGAACAAACCAATGTATTTTTTGCTCAAATTCTGTTTTTTGTTTAGGAATTGATATTTTAATAGCTTTAGCATCTTTTAAGAAATGGATCCATTGTTCCAATGGTTTCTTAAAAAGCAGGGTCTTCATAAAAATGAACTTTTTTCTTTAAGATAACCTTTGAGCGTTTTTTTCTAAAGAAAGGTTTTGTTCTAAAAAGTTCAAAAAAACAAATGCTTCTGCAATTTCGTTTCTTAAAGATAATTCAGTTCGTATCCATGGAGGGATATCATTTTTGGAATTTTCAATTTTTTTAGCTTGTTCTAATCTTTTATCGTATATTCGAATGCGCTCGTTAGAGCCCGCTTTTCCTAGATAAAGGGTTTGTCCTACAAATTCGTCACCGTAGGGTAAGTATTCAGTGCTTTTTCCATAGTTAAATTGTTTTTTTGGCAATATTTTAATAATAAATTTGGTGTATAGAAAGGCGGTGAGTTAAAGTCATCTAAAGCAATATCAATTCGTCTTAATTTAAAAATGCTCAAAATTGGTATTAAGATGACGGATAAAAATCAATCTCGCTTAAATCCAAACTTGCTAAAAATATGATTTCTATACCATTCTAATGCAGTTCCAGACATGATTAATAAAATTGACTTTTTCTTTTTTTGCCAAAATATAACTTAATATTTGAGTGAGTTAAGAATTTAGTAAATTTATAGTATTGTAAGGTTCCGCTTACCTCTATAAATAATTCTGGTCTCATAAAAAGTATGTTTGAAATAATATTATCTAGAGAAAAAGCTGATGCTAGGAATTCAATTTGTATCCAATCGAATATAACGGATATATTCTGAGTGTTTGAAGATTTCATATTTCTCTTTCTATTATTTTTTTAGCACCACACTAATTATTTTTAACAAAGAGAAAGAATTCAGTATCGGCAAGTTTTTGCTGTTATATTTTTAAACCTGCAACAATTTTGGGTTTTAACGTAATAAGGAAATCTCAATAGAGTAAATTAGAAAAGAGGCACTATAAATGTTGATTTTACAAGATTTATAGAAGGTCTATTCACCAGTGAGGCTTGCAGAGGGTGGTGTTACTAGACACCCTCAAATTAGCTAAAAATAGGCCGTCTACATTTACGTCTATTATCGGACTGCTGCCTAGATGGCTCGTCCGATAATAGACTATTTGCCGTCCTTTACTTTGACCTTACTTCCAATCCCAAATGGCAGTGAATGGATTACATCCTCGATATGATTAATTTGTAAATGTAGTTGTCCAATATGGGTATAAAGTGTTGTTAGTTCTTCTTTTTGTTTAGATAGTCGCGTATTTAATTTCTGTATTTCTTTATTTAAAGTTGTTATTTGCGCATTAGTTTTTGTTTTGTGTTTCTTCTTTTTGAACCGTAAACAGCCTCTATAGCGCCTTTTTAAACCCAATTTACATTTAAGAATCGAAACTTTTTGAATGTTATCAAAATCCAATTTATTGAAATCGTATGAAGATGAAAAAAATAGGCTTTTGAGTTTTGTTATTAAATCCGATTTGTACAGTTGTTTTTTTGAATTCATAACCGCTTATATTGTTGATTAAACGTAGCCACTTTCTTAATGTTGACACAGAGTTTAAAACCGTCAATACTAGCAACCATTTTATTTATATCCAATCTTATTTACCTTATTCTTTCTGTTATGGTATAATTCAATTACAATATTTTTTTACTAAATCAAGAAGTTGTTTTTCAATTTCTTGATTTTTTTATTCCAGCATAAAAACCACCTCTTTTTGAATAGATTGTCAAACCGAATTGTATTATGTATAATTCGTATTGACATAAATTATAATAATACGTTTAGTACTATTTGTCAAATTGTAATACAAAATGTTTTTATAAAGGAGGTTAATTTATGGAATCACTTGCGGTAAGATTACGGAGATTAAGAGAGGGTAATCAAAAAAACACAAAAAAAGAAATAGCAAATATTATAGGAACAACTCAAGGAGCTTATGCTCATTGGGAAAAATGGCACTAGAGAACCTAATTTAGAAACACTTAATAAAACTAAAAAGAATATTATAAAGTGTCGCTTGATTATCTAGTTGGTGCTACAGATTGGAATACTTACACAGAAGATAAAGATACGCTTTTAAAAAATCTTGAAGAATCAGGATACATGGCTTATTCAAAAAAAGCGTATTAAATTTAAAAAGAACATATTTCTGAAACTATGATTGCCTTTACGACGAGGGAAAAATCACTGCTAAAGATGTTAATAAGCATTTGAGAGAACAATTAAAGTTTGCGAAAGAAAAAAAGGTTTAGATTATTCAGGTATTCTTATTCATGAGGTTTTAACTTTTTCAAATAGAATATCTAACGAAGAATTACACACTGTTTTTAGATAAGATAAGTGACACCAATTTAGCACCAATCGATACAAAATCTATATGATTGTAGTGCGATATATTCTTATTATCATTCAATTCAATTCATTCTAACTCATTATAAATTAATGAATTATTGAGTGGGAATGATACAGTTTATAAGTTTATTTCCGTTATTTGGGGAGATTGGAAGAAAAATATTCTTTCAACAGAGAGATAAATGACACAAGAATTAAAAAGAGAAAAAAACTCCTTTTGCCGATAGATAAGGATGGAAATTCAAACTGGTTTTACATGGAGAATTTTTATTAAAAAATATTGAGCAAAAACAGAAAAAAATATTCTTAAATACCTTGACGAATATATATGTACAGTTATTTTGATAAGGTGGATTGAAATAATTTTTTTCTATCAGATATTTGTAATATCAACTCTGACGTAAGACTAACAAAGGCAAATATGCAAGATGGTAATATACCATTTATTGGAGCAACAGATTCAAATAACGGAATCACAAATTTTGTTTCAAACACGAAAGCTTCATTGATAAAAACGTGCTTGGTGTAAACTATAATGGGAGCGTGGTTGAAAAACTTCTATCACTCATATTCTTGTGTTTTTTTCTGATGATGTAAAGAGAGTATCATTTAAGGATGAACAAGGGCAAAATAAATACTGTCATATGTTCTTAAAACAAATGATATTGCAACAGAAAAAATTATCGTTATGCGTATTAGTTTAATGCTGATAGGATGGCAAAAACAAAAAGTTATGATGCTGGTGGATAGTTATGCAAAAATAGATTTTAATTTCATGAAAAAGATATGTGACTTCGAAAAAGAATTAAAAGCATATTATTGATATAATAAAAGATATATAAATATTATAAAGATGTGGGGAGAATAGAGATGTACATTGTGAAAATAATAGTAAAAAAATTTTTAAAAAGTTTTATTAGGGGAACATGAATTGAAATTGTCTGAAGGTATTAATTTTTGTTGGGAATAATAACTGCGGTAAAACAACGATATTCAAGGCAATTGAATTTATACAAACGGGAAAAAAATAAAGAGGATTTTATTACAAAAAGGAAAGGAGAACGAAGATATTAGTGTCGAAATAGAATTTAGAGGACGTGATATAAAAGATATAATAAATGATGAAAATTTGAATCTGAAAAAAATATCAAGATTATATTATAGATAATCAGGATGGAACTTTTAGTTTGAAAATATTAAGAAATTCTATAAACACTTCTATTACCCAAGGAAAGAAAAACTGTTAATTTAGATATTAAAAATATTAGAGTTTATAACCCTAATTCTGAAGAAACTGGAATTGAAAAAGTATGAAAATCCTACAGGTATAGACAAAAACTATAGCAGCTTTGTTTGATGCACAGTTTGTGTATTCTGATTTAAAGAATGAAGAATATCAAGATTTTGGCAAGACTAAGGTTATAGGTAAAATAATAAATGATATAACAAAAGATTTTCAAAAAGAATTGGACGAAGACGGAAATAAAACAGTGTGGGGAGAATTTAAGGATGCACATACAAAAGCGTTTGGAGATAATGGTTTACTTGGCACGTTAAAGGAGTTAGAGTGTTCTATAACGAAAATTCTAAATGAACAATATGGAGAAGGCGAGGTAAAGTTTAATTTTGGATTGCCTGAAATAGATAATTTTTTTAAAACGGGTGATGTGATTCTATCAGATAATGGCATATCTACACCGGTTTCTCAAAAAGGAACAGGTATGCAGAGAGCATTAGCTTTGAGCTTGATTCAGTTATATGCAAAAATAACGAACAAATCTGAAGGGGTAATAGAAAAACCAATCATATTTCTCATTGATGAACCTGAAACATTTTTACATCCAAAGGCTCAAAATAAGTTGATGGAGGCATTTAATGAATTGTCTGGGAAATCCCAGATTTTTATAACTACTCATTCACCATATTTATTGAAATTATTTGATAAAAAAATCGGCATCAGTTAAGTGTTTTTTTATAAAGAAGGGAGTTGTAGTAAATTTGCACATAAAGATATGTTAGATATATTTGGGGACGATTCTCCATCTTGGGGTGAAATTAATTATTTTGCTTTTGATGTACCTAGTGTGGAATTTCACAATGAATTATACGGTTTTTACAAGCAAGAGCAATTGATGAAGATAATAAAAAACTACTATGAAGAACATTTTTGATAAATGGTTAGACAGCAAAGGAATACCGCAAAATGAACAATATAAACGATTAATGAAAGATGGGAGTACGAAAGATGAAATAAAAACACTTCCAACATTAATTAGAAATATTATTCATCATCCAGAGAATAACAATAATTCATATAGTGTTGAAAGATTAAAAACAATCAATTGAAGAGCTAATTAAAGTTATAAAAAGTATAGATATAAATTAGGAAGTGGAAATATGGCAACTACAATAGAGGTAAATAAAAAGTAGTATTAAAGATTTATTAATGACAGGGACAAAAGAAAAGTTCTTGATACCTGAATATCAAAGACCTTATGCTTGGACTGATGATCAAGTTTTAACACTCTTTGAAGATTTAGTGGAATACACAAATAATCAAAATGAATCATCATATTTTTAGGGTGTATTGTTTCTTTTAGCAATGAAAAATAAGGAGCAAGAAATAATAGATGGACAGCAACGAATAACTACTTTATTTTTTTGCTATTGAGAGCAATTCATAGAAAAACTTCAAAAAAATGAGTGATAGTAAGGAAAAGGATAATTTTATTAGACAGATTGAGCCGGCAATCTGGGAAATAGATGAATTAACAAGCGTTGCTGACTATGGTTCAGTTCTTATTGAGTCAAAAGTATTAGAAGTAGAATATAATCAGATTCTAGAAAATATTTTAAAAAAACTGGAGAAGTTGAGGATAAAAAGCAAGGATAGATATTCGCTAAATTACAAGTTACTAATAAAATTATTAGATGAATATGCAAATAATGAACCTTTAAATTTCTATAGATTCACAAATAATGTATTAAATAAGACAATTGTATTACCAATTAAAGCTGACACTCAAGAAACAGCATTAACAATATTCTCTACTTTTAAATGATAGAGGTCTACCTTTTATCAGATGCTGATATTTTTAAAAGCCAAAATATATAATAAACTTAATGAAGAGAATAAAGCGAAATTTGTGGAAGAATGGAAAAAACCTTACATTAAGATCAGAAATCGCAGCCGAAAGTATTCAAAAGTTGTTTTACTATTACATGTTTTACTTGAGAGCTATGGACAATGATAAAAAGACAACTACACCTGGGCTTAGAAAAATATTATGCAGAAGATAGCTTTTTCTAGACTTTTTGAGGACAATCTGTTACAAAATCTAAGAGATATTTTAGAATTTTGGGAGGTTGTTAATTGCAGAGAAAGAAAAAGAATCAAAATGGACAACTAATTTTTTTCTATATTAAGTATTTTAGACATTCTTAGCTCATACCCAAATGAATTCTGGAAATATCCAGTAATTATTTACTATTTAAAAAAATAAAAATAGTGAAAAAAATTTGAAGAGTTATTTTTTTGACATTTTTTTAAGGAAATTATTTGTAAATTTATTTAAAGTGTATATAGTATCACCAACAATAAACTCAGTTAAAACAAGTATTTTTGAATTTAAATTCGTCTATTTTACATGATGAAGTGTTAAATTTTGAATTTAGAAATGTAACAGAAGATGAGTTGAAAAATGGTATAAAAACATTTGCATAGAAATGCTGTTAGAATGTTATTAAAACTACTTGCATATAATATAGAAGAACAAAAAGAATTATTACCTTATAATTGGGAAATTGAACATATATTACCATTAAAATGGCAGACAAGTTATTTTTAATTCAAAATGAGGATGAAGTAAATGAATTAATAGAGACTATAGGTAATAAGATTCCTTTTGAGAAGAGATTAAACATTATTGCTAGTAATGGATACTTTTTAAAAAAACAAGAACAGTATGCGAAATCTAATATAGCTATTGCAAAGGCAATGAGTAATAGTAATATAAAAGATTGGAAATTAGAAGAAATCAGGGAACGCAACATAAGAATAATTGATGAAGTGATTGATACATTTAATTCATGGGGTAGTAGTGTAAGCGATAATAATGTGTTATCAAATGAGGAAATAGAAGCTATTAAGTTGATTAAAAAACAAAGGTTTGGAAAAAAATATCTATAGTTTAATTTTGTAGGTACTATAAATTGAGGACTGGAACTTGGACTATGATGGGTAAATTAATCCAGAAACAAGCTTTAAATGGAACGAATTTCCTAGTATGTGATAAACTAAAAACCTGCGTTTTTGAATACTTTTGAATGTAGTGAACAGGATAAAAAGAAGAGTGGAAATAATAATGATCTTACAGAAAGCCTAGAAGCAATGAGTTTCTAGGCTTTTAATTTATAAAATAACAACAGTTCAGCAAAAAAGTTGATTAACTCTAAAATTGTTAAAAAAAGCAGAAAATAAATCTAGTAATTCGTAAAAGAGAGTAATAAAATAAGAATAGATGAAAGCGGTTAATTTTAAAGTGTGAAGTTTATAGAATAAAAATTTTTTTGATATTTATTTGTAAGATGATAACAGGGAGGTGGAATCGATGGATACTGAGCCATATATTTTTAGTAGGGATATTAGTTTTAGCAGTAATATTGGTTGTTGGGATTGTCCGTTGGGTAAAAAACATTAATTATCGGAAATTTTCTAGAAAGAAAGTTAGGAACTGTTATAAGCAATTTAATTGAATAATTTTACAGTATTATCGAAAAAAAGTAAAGGAGAAGATTAAAATGAGACAATTAAGCGGTATTAAAGTGTTCCTCTTTGGTTTTTAGGGTATATAGCGTTGACGTTGTTTCTTAACCTGTTCTTTGGATTCGAACAGTGGAATCGAGAATTTAAATTTATATTTATGTTCTTAATTCTTTGGACGGTGTCTATCTTTTTAAACAGGGGTTATTTTGATAAATTTTTTTAAGCAAAAAAGATTGAATAGCGTATAGATTGGAGATGAATGAAATAAGTCGTATCTTCAAATATCTTATTGTAAGTATAATTATGGGAGTTACCCTATTCTATGCCGTTTATTATACCAAAGGTGAATATAACTATATGGGATTTCCGATAACTTTTCATTCTTAACGTACCAATTTTTAAGTAGGAAGAAAACTTAGTTCAGTAAGCTAACTTTTAAAAAAATAAATGAAAAAAAGGCTCTGGGATTTTAGTTCCAGAGCCTTTATGATTGGGATTGAGAGACAGTATATGAAGGGAATAGAGGCCATGGATGAAAAGATTGAAATGAAGAAGCAAGATTTCTATGAGATGATGTATTTAATGGAGAAAATCCTTTATATCGCAGACCGCTGATGATGTATTTAATGGAGAAAATCCTTTATATCGCAGAACGCTCAGGAGCCAGAGAGAATAGCGACAGCAACGCGTATTCTTTAGCCATCACCTTTGGAAAAGAGAACGTTGTGCAGAAGCTGCTATCGCTTCGAAGAAAAATGAATCCCTATTTAGATGAGCAGGGCGAAGCGGAGTTAGAAAAAATCCTCGAACCAATCGATGACATCACCATTCCCTATGGCCTAACGCCCGAAGCCTTACGAAAAGAGCTCGCACTGTACTTGCCGAAGAGGGTTGAGATGTAAGTAAAAATAAACATAAATTAAGAAAGTTTTGAAATCGCATATTTCTAAGCTTTTTTTGTATAGAAAATATATAAAAAGAGAGATTGATTATGTTCCTCGCGATTAGTAAAATTAATGTATAGTTTTTGTCTAAAAGGAGGATATTCATGCAATTTAACACAGATAAGCCGATTCAAAAATCAACAGAAGATTTATTAGGAAGAAAGAGTTTTTTTCTAAGACGTTAGCAGAAGCTGTCAATAAATATAATGGTACTGATTCGTTAGTGATTGGACTTTTTCGGGAAAATGGGGAGTAGGAAAGACATCTATCATAAATATGATATTAGAAAAATTTGAATGATAAGATTATTGTTCATTTTTCTCCTTGGAATTATTCTTCTCATAGTGATTTAATAAATTTATTTTTTTATCGAGTTAAGGCAATCAATTCTTGATAGTGGAAATGTTCAAGATGAAAAAAACCGCTGAAGAAGGCTTTTTTTAAGATATAAAAGAGCGATTAAAGATATTTCGAGTATTCCTGTAGTTAAAAGGTATAATCAGCGCTCTTTTACAAAAAGTATTTAGAAGTGCATTTGGAAGAGCTATGGGGGCCTCCATCTTTGGAAGAAAACCCGAGATCAACTAAAAAAAGAATTGGAGAAAAATTAACAGTAAAATTATTGTTGTAATTGATGATATAGATCGGCTTACTAATGAACAAATACGAGATATCTTTTCAATTGGTTAAGCAGGTTGCTAATTTTTCCAAATGTTATCTACTTGTTATCGATGGATAGAGAGATTGTGTGCAGAGCGCTAAATGAAGTGCAGAAGGTAGATGGCCATGAATATCTAGATAAAATAATTCAAATTCCTATTGAAATCCCAGAATTGAGAAAATCTAAACTGCATGATATTCTACTTCAAAAAAATTAGATTTGATAAGGGACTCATTCACAAAGGAAAATAGTTGTTGATTCGAACTATTTTTAGTAAAAGTATTTTCAGTATTGTGTAATGCCATATGTTGTGACGCTGAGAGATGTTAACAAGATAATAAATACCTTTACATTTAGAGTTGGAGTTTTGTATGAGGAGACATGCTTTGAAGATATGTTAGCTTTGACAGTTCTTGAAGTTTTAGAACCTAAACTGTATAGGTGGATTGCTGGTAATAAAGATAATCTTTGTGGAGGCTTTATGCATGGGTTTGATTCTAATAGAGATAATGCAAATTATTTTTCAGAAAAATACAACGCAGAATTTAAAGGGTTAGGTATTAATACAGAAAGAGCTACAAAATTCCTTGCTACAATATTTCCAGTATTTGCAAAAAGATGTCCAAAGATATTCATATGGTTATAATAGTTTGTCAGAGGCGAAGAAATATAAGAGAGTTGCTGATATTGATAAGTTTGACTTGTATTTTATCTTTGATTTCGAGGATGTTAAAGTTCCAAGGAAATATATAGATGCTTTTGTGTTTGATATTCCTGAAGATGATTTTGAAAGAGAATTTAGAAAGATTTAATAATGAAGGTAGTATGTATTATTTTATAAATGAAGTACATTCCATGATAGATAACATACCGAAAGAACGATTAACTGTTATGGCTAAAACACTTCTAAACTTCCAAGGGAATTATAGCGGTAGAAAAGAATCGTAGTTAATGCCGATAGCCACTAAAGATAAGGTAAATAATTTAGTGAAGGCTATTTTTAAAAACGTATAGAAAATGAGAATGAAAGGTTTGAAGTAATCCAGTATGCAGTTAATAATGTTGAAACTAAAGGATTGGGGCAACTAGGTGTCCTAATCAATACTATAGAACTTGCTTATGGTAGATTAGCAGGGGAAAATGAAAAGAAGGAAGACCAAATAATAAGCATTGAGCATTTATTAAAGACTGAAAAAATATTTTTTTAGCTAGAATTCAAAAATGTTGCAGAAGAGGATGCCTTCTTGGAAATAATTGATATGAGGATAGCTTGTTATCTATGGAAGTCGTTTGATGAGAATAGTTTTAGAGAATTTATAAGTGAGAAAATTAAAAGATAAAATTTATAAATTAAGATTTTTGTGTACGTTGGCTGGAGAATGGAATGGAACAGAGGGAAAAAGGCTGGGGTTATAGTCTAAAAGAGTTTTCCGAGTATATTTTGGATGAAGATGTATATAACCTTATAAAAGGATTGAATAAGACAGAATTAAATTCATTCAGTCAGATAGAGAAAATTAAACTTGCTTCGTTTGTTTTAAACTATGAGGCCAAGGATGAATATCATACAACTATAGAAGCTGCGCAAACACTCGTAGAAGAGTGGGAAAAAAGTTAATATAAAGAAGATGGCATGATTGGTTTTCCAGTCATGCCGTTTGCTATATAATCCCTCGAATCGTATACTAACGATGTACAACCATTAAGGAGGTTTTTTATGTTTTTATCGGAAGAGTTATTACAAGAAATTCATGAGCGTGCGCCGCGTTATGACAAAGAGAATGCGTGGCCTGCGGAAGACTATGCAGCGCTAAAAGAGGCGGGATACTTGAAGGCGTTCGTGCCAAAAGAGTACGGCGGATTCGGTCTCTCACTTAAAGAGATTGCGCAAGAACAAACGCGTCTTGCGATGGCGGCTCCAGGGACTGCGCTTGGGGTGAACATGCACCAAATTATTGTCGGCCTTGGCAAGCACATGGTTCGTTTTGGCAACAAGAAGGGAGAACAAATCCTTCGTGATGCTGCAGGAGGTAAGTTGTTGGCGTTTGGGATTTCTGAACCTTCGAACGACCGCGTGTTATTCGGTTCGATTTCTGAGGCTCGTCCTGAGGATGGCGGCGCGTATCGTTTTTACGGCAAGAAAGTCTTCTTATCTATGGGCAAATATTGCGACAAGTTAGTTTCATTTGGGCAAGATAATACAGGAGAGTCACCACTCTCAGTATTCGCGTATTTAACACCTGACCAAGAAACGTTTATCGTAAAAGACGACTGGGATACAATGGGCATGCGTGCGACGCAATCAAACAGCGTTGAGTTAAAAGGCATCTTCGCAGCAGAAGAGCAAATCTTAACGAAAGTCGCTCCTGGACCAAGCTTCGACCCAGTGGTATTCGGTATTTTCGCGTACTTCGAAATTTTACTAGCGGCAACGTACTTTGGTATCGGGAAACGTGCGCTAGAAATCGGGGTAGAGACAGTGAAAACTCGTCACTCTGTATCGAATGATGCGCCTTATGCCAACGATAAAAACATTCGCTGGAGAATTGCGGAAGCGGCGATTATGCTAGACGGCATTCAACCGCAAATTAACGAGTTGAGCGACACGCTTGAAGCAAGCACGGAATACAGCTTCATCTGGTTGCCTCGTTTATCTTCTATTAAGAACCGTTCAGTAGAAGTATCGAAGAAAGCCGTGGAAGAAATCGTCCGTGCATGTGGTGGTAGTTCATACTTCAACCGTACAGAATTATCTCGCTTATACCGCGATGTGTTGGCTGGCTTGTTCCAACCAAGTGACCAAGAGTCATTACATGATGCGTGGGCAAATATTCTCTTAGGACCGATCCAATAATTTCATTTATATAGTAGAAAAAGCTCGCTTGCGTAGTGCAGGCGAGCTTATTTGTCGAAAAGAAATAGCGAAAGGATTAACGAATTAATTGCATATAATACTCAACAACCACTTCTGGAGGAAGAGACATTCCGTTACTCGACCACCATTTGACAGTTTCCGCAAAACTCGTCACATAATGATTAGTGACGAACGCCTTAGGGATGGATTTATTTGCGCTGTTAGAAAAAAATCAGCAAAAAAAGAATGGTTAAGTGTTGCTTAAAGTATCTTAAAAAGAGTTCACTGTTTTCATCAATCAGAAATGCGCTAATCTTATTTTTTTGCTCTCGTAGATGCCATAATAGATGAGAGAGTTTACTGGATAATGCGCTGTTTCGATCCTTTAAAGTGCATGAATCGTCAGTGTGAAGACTTTCGAAGATATGGTCAAAAATCTCTTCGCAAATAGCGTTTAATAATTCGTCTTTTTGTCTCGAAGTGTGCGTAAAAAGTGCTCCGTCCAACATTAGCGGTATCGATAATGTCTTGCACAGTAATTTTACTGTAACGCTTCTTTTCTAAAAGAAGACTAAAAGCTTCAAAAATAGCTTTTCGTGATTTTTGTTGTCGTCGATCCATAGGAAGAATCCTCCGTACAATTTATTAAAAAAATGTTCGTTATCTTACAGAAATACTAAAATGACTGTTGTTTTGAAAAAAATTATAATTCTATATAATTACGATACAAAGTGTTCGATAGTGTACAAAATATACAGTATTTATTATTAGATTTCAAGGGGTGAGTATATGAAACAAGAGATGCGGAAGGGGATAATCATGGCGATACTTGCTGCAGTACTATATGCGGTGAGTTCTCCTTTTTCAAAAGTATTATTAAATGAAATGCCGCCCACATTAATGGCAGGATTTTTATATTTAGGTGCAGGTATTGGAATGAGCTTGATTGCAGTTTTAAGAAGAGTGAGACAAGCTGAAATCACTGAGATTCATCTCAGTAAAGCGGAATTGCCGTATACGGTTGCTATGGTCTTGTTAGATATAGCAGCGCCAATCTGTATGTTGATAGGGCTAAGCGCAACAACTGCTGCGAATGCCTCTTTGTTAAATAATTTTGAGATTGTTGCGACTGCGCTGATTGCGTTAGTAGTTTTTAAAGAACGTATCAGTAAACGGTTATGGATGGGAATTCTTTTCGTAACCTTTTCTAGTGTTATCTTGTCTTTTGAAGATTTTTCGAGTCTAGAGTTTTCCTATGGTTCTTTATTTGTATTATTGGCTGCTGTTTTCTGGGGATTGGAAAATAATTGCACCAGAAAACTTTCTTCCTGTGATCCGTTAGAGATTGTCTTGTTAAAGGGAATATTTTCTGGAATTGGCTCTATCGTAATTGGTTTAGTGCTTGGTGAGAGATTGATGAATCTTTGGAGCGTCATTGCGGTTATGGCTTTAGGCATTGTGTCTTATGGACTAAGTATTTATTTTTATGTTCATGCTCAACGGCTTCTTGGGGCGGCAAGAACTAGCGCTTATTACGCTGTTTCTCCATTCATAGCAGCTTTCCTGTCTATTCTAATCTTTTGGTCAGATGCCAGAAGTTACTTATTTTATTGCACTAATGTTGATGGCAGTAGGGAGCATGGTATTCTTCTCATGATGGTATTGAAGAGTAAAATATAGTAGAAAAAGCTCGCTTGCGTGGTGCAGGCGAGCTTATTTTTATAGTTGAACAAACCGAAAATGTAACATATAAGTTACGTAACTTTTTATGTTACATTTTGCTTTTTAGAAATACGTTTTTAACAAGTTGGAGTTCTGCTTCGTTTCAGCTCTCGATATTCTCCAGGGTCCAAAGCCTCATCTAACACGAACTCCCCAAATCGAATCCGTTTAAGATACGTCACTTTCACTCCAACGCACAGGAACATCTTCTTCACTTGATGGAATTTTCCTTCAGAGATTGTGACAGTCGCGCGGCTCAAAGTGTCGCTACTTTCTAGTATCGTAAGCGAGCTTGGTTTGCATTGATAGCCACCGTGGAAGACCACGCCTCGTTTGAAGGTTTCTACGGCATCTTCGTCAAGTGGGCCGTTGACTTCTACATAATATTCTTTCTCGATATGTTGGTCGGGGTTCAGCATGCGGTAACCTAGCGGACCATTATTCGTCACGAGCAGCAGTCCCTCGGTATCCCCGTCGAGTCGTCCGAGCGGATAGAGGCCTTCGACGTTCTCTTTTGCGAAGAGGTCAATCACCGTCGTATGTTCCTTATCGGTCGTAGCGGAGATGACGCCTTGTGGTTTATTCAGCATATAGTACTTCTGGCTATCGTCGTGAATCCGCGTCCCGTTTACCGTAATGACTTGCAGGGTCGCATCGACATTATTGCTGACGTGAGTGGCCGGAACCCCATCGATTAAGACGGCTTCATTCTTGATGAGCTTCTTCATTTCGCGGCGGCTCAGCACCAGATGTTTCATTAATAGATGTTCGAGTCTCATAGGCCCTCCTTCAAGTCGTTTTCTCGATTATACAATTTTTTTGAAAAATGGAGTAGTTATTCGTTGACGTCTCTTTCATCCTGTGTTAAATTATTAAACGTTGTCGCGCAAGATGACAAAAACATCGAATCATATTTCTTGCAATGAAAACATGAGCGTGATAATATATCTAACGTTGTTGCAAAACAACGATTGACCTTTGAAAACTGAACAAAGAAGACGAACCAAATGTGTAGGGACTTCATCTTAGTGATGAAGAAACAACAATTTCTTATCTCTTAAAGAGATACAATAAGTCAGTAATTAAAATGAGCTTTTCAAAGCTCATGAAAATTCAAATTTTTCATGAGAGTTTGATCCTGGCTCAGGACGAACGCTGGCGGCGTGCCTAATACATGCAAGTCGAACGAGAGCGACCGGTGCTTGCACTGGTCAATCTAGTGGCGAACGGGTGAGTAACACGTGGGTAACCTGCCCATCAGAGGGGGATAACATTCGGAAACGGATGCTAAAACCGCATAGGTCTTCGAACCGCATGGTTTGAAGAGGAAAAGAGGCGCAAGCTTCTGCTGATGGATGGACCCGCGGTGCATTAGCTAGTTGGTGAGGTAACGGCTCACCAAGGCCGTGATGCATAGCCGACCTGAGAGGGTGATCGGCCACATTGGGACTGAGACACGGCCCAAACTCCTACGGGAGGCAGCAGTAGGGAATCTTCCGCAATGGACGCAAGTCTGACGGAGCAACGCCGCGTGAGTGAAGAAGGTTTTCGGATCGTAAAACTCTGTTGTTAGAGAAGAACAAGTGCTAGAGTAACTGTTAGCGCCTTGACGGTATCTAACCAGAAAGCCACGGCTAACTACGTGCCAGCAGCCGCGGTAATACGTAGGTGGCAAGCGTTGTCCGGATTTATTGGGCGTAAAGCGAGCGCAGGCGGTTCCTTAAGTCTGATGTGAAAGCCCCCGGCTCAACCGGGGAGGGTCATTGGAAACTGGGGAACTTGAGTGCAGAAGAGGAGAGTGGAATTCCATGTGTAGCGGTGAAATGCGTAGATATATGGAGGAACACCAGTGGCGAAGGCGACTCTCTGGTCTGTAACTGACGCTGAGGCTCGAAAGCGTGGGTAGCAAACAGGATTAGATACCCTGGTAGTCCACGCCGTAAACGATGAGTGCTAAGTGTTGGAGGGTTTCCGCCCTTCAGTGCTGCAGTTAACGCATTAAGCACTCCGCCTGGGGAGTACGACCGCAAGGTTGAAACTCAAAGGAATTGACGGGGACCCGCACAAGCGGTGGAGCATGTGGTTTTAATTCGAAGCAACGCGAAGAACCTTACCAAGTCTTGACATCCTTTGACCACTCTAGAGATAGAGCTTTCCTTCGGGGACAAAGTGACAGGTGGTGCATGGTTGTCGTCAGCTCGTGTCGTGAGATGTTGGGTTAAGTCCCGCAACGAGCGCAACCCTTATTACTAGTTGCCAGCATTGAGTTGGGCACTCTAGTGAGACTGCCGGTGACAAACCGGAGGAAGGTGGGGATGACGTCAAATCATCATGCCCCTTATGACTTGGGCTACACACGTGCTACAATGGATGGTACAACGAGCAGCGAACTCGCGAGGGTAAGCGAATCTCTTAAAGCCATTCTCAGTTCGGATTGTAGGCTGCAACTCGCCTACATGAAGCCGGAATCGCTAGTAATCGCGGATCAGCACGCCGCGGTGAATACGTTCCCGGGTCTTGTACACACCGCCCGTCACACCACGAGAGTTTGTAACACCCAAAGTCGGTGAGGTAACCTTTTGGAGCCAGCCGCCTAAGGTGGGATAGATGATTGGGGTGAAGTCGTAACAAGGTAGCCGTATCGGAAGGTGCGGCTGGATCACCTCCTTTCTAAGGATAAACCTCAGTGCCGAAAGGTATTGAAGGTAATACGGAACCCTACAGGGTTTAGACTTCTTTGTTTAGTTTTGAGAGGTTACTCTCTCAATTTTGTTCTTTGAAAACTGAATACTATATCACAACAAATAACCAATTAATTTACCGAGAGTTAGAGTAACATCTAACGAAAAAGAGTTTTTTAACAAAACGCAACGCTATGCGACATTTAACCAACGGTTAAGTGAATAAGGGCGCACGGTGGATGCCTTGGTACTAGGAGCCGAAGAAGGACGGAACTAACACCGATATGCTTTGGGGAGCTGTAAGTAAGCTAAGATCCAAAGATTTTCCGAATGGGGGAACCCAACACCTTTCATAGGGTGTTACCAATGAGTGAATACATAGCTCATTAGGGAGGTACACGCAGGGAACTGAAACATCTCATTACCTGCAGGAAGAGAAAGAAAAAAATCGATTCCCTGAGTAGCGGCGAGCGAAACGGGAGGAGCCCAAACCAACGAGCTTGCTTGTTGGGGTTGTAGGACTAGAACGTGAGAAGAAATCAAGATAGCAGAAGTGGTCTGGAAAGGCCCATCAAAGAAGGTGACAATCCTGTACGCGACATCTTGATGAACTCTACTAGCATCCTGAGTACGGCGGGACACGAGGAATCCCGTCGGAATCCGCCAGGACCATCTGGCAAGGCTAAATACTACCTAGTGACCGATAGTGAACCAGTACCGTGAGGGAAAGGTGAAAAAGAACCCCGGGAGGGAGTGAAAGAGTACCTGAAACCGTGTGCTTACAAGTAGTCAGAGCCCGTTAATGGGTGATGGCGTGCCTTTTGTAGAATGAACCGGCGAGTTACGTTTACATGCGAGGTTAAGATGAAGAGTCGGAGCCGTAGCGAAAGCGAGTCTGAATAGGGCGCATGTAGTATGTGGACGTAGACCCGAAACCAAGTGATCTACCCATGTCCAGGTTGAAGGTGCGGTAAAACGCACTGGAGGACCGAACCAGGGCACGTTGAAAAGTGCTTGGATGAGGTGTGGGTAGCGGAGAAATTCCAATCGAACTTGGAGATAGCTGGTTCTCTCCGAAATAGCTTTAGGGCTAGCCTCGGAATCAAGAATCGTGGAGGTAGAGCACTGTTTGGACTAGGGGCCCATCTCGGGTTACCGAATTCAGATAAACTCCGAATGCCATGTATTTATATCCGGGAGTCAGACTGCGAGTGATAAGATCCGTAGTCGAAAGGGAAACAGCCCAGACCACCAGCTAAGGTCCCAAAATATCTGTTAAGTGGAAAAGGATGTGGGGTTGCACAGACAACTAGGATGTTGGCTTAGAAGCAGCCATCATTCAAAGAGTGCGTAATAGCTCACTAGTCGAGTGACCCTGCGCCGAAAATGTAACGGGGCTAAACAGATTACCGAAGCTGTGGATTGGACCTTATGGTCCAGTGGTAGGAGAGCGTTCTAAGGGCGGTGAAGCATGACCGTAAGGACATGTGGAGCGCTTAGAAGTGAGAATGCCGGTATGAGTAGCGAAAGACGGGTGAGAATCCCGTCCACCGAATAACTAAGGTTTCCTGGGGAAGGCTCGTCCTCCCAGGGTTAGTCGGGACCTAAGGCGAGGCCGATAGGCGTAGTCGATGGACAACAGGTTGATATTCCTGTACTTCTATAAATCGTTTGAGCAATGGAGGGACGCAGGAGGCTAAGAAAAGCGTACGACTGGAAGTGTACGCCCAAGCAGTGAGTCGGCTGATGAGTCAAATGCTTATCACGGATGCGACAAGCTGTGACGGGGAGGGAAGTTTAGTACCGAAGTTTCTGATGTCACACTGCCGAGAAAAAGCTTCTAGCAAGATTTATAGGACCCGTACCGCAAACCGACACAGGTAGTTGAGGAGAGAATCCTAAGGTGAGCGAGCGAACTCTCGTTAAGGAACTCGGCAAAATGACCCCGTAACTTCGGGAGAAGGGGTGCTGGTAGCAATACCAGCCGCAGTGAATAGGCCCAGGCGACTGTTTATCAAAAAAACACAGGTCTCTGCAAAATCGAAAGATGACGTATAGGGGCTGACGCCTGCCCGGTGCTGGAAGGTTAAGAGGAGAGGTTAGCGCAAGCGAAGCTTTGAATTGAAGCCCCAGTAAACGGCGGCCGTAACTATAACGGTCCTAAGGTAGCGAAATTCCTTGTCGGGTAAGTTCCGACCCGCACGAAAGGCGTAACGATCTGGGCACTGTCTCAACGAGAGACTCGGTGAAATTATAGTACCTGTGAAGATGCAGGTTACCCGCGACAGGACGGAAAGACCCCATGGAGCTTTACTGTAGTTTGATATTGAGTGTTTGTGTCACATGTACAGGATAGGTAGGAGCTGAAGAATCCGGGACGCCAGTTTCGGAGGAGGCAACGGTGGGATACTACCCTTGTGACATGACCACTCTAACCCGCACCCCTTACCGGGGTGGGAGACAGTGTCAGACGGGCAGTTTGACTGGGGCGGTCGCCTCCTAAAATGTAACGGAGGCGCCCAAAGGTTCCCTCAGAATGGTTGGAAATCATTCGTAGAGTGTAAAGGCAGAAGGGAGCTTGACTGCGAGACCTACAAGTCGAGCAGGGACGAAAGTCGGGCTTAGTGATCCGGTGGTACCGTATGGAAGGGCCATCGCTCAACGGATAAAAGCTACCCTGGGGATAACAGGCTTATCTCCCCCAAGAGTTCACATCGACGGGGAGGTTTGGCACCTCGATGTCGGCTCATCGCATCCTGGGGCTGAAGTCGGTCCCAAGGGTTGGGCTGTTCGCCCATTAAAGCGGTACGCGAGCTGGGTTCAGAACGTCGTGAGACAGTTCGGTCCCTATCCGTCGCGGGCGTTGGAAATTTGAGAGGAGCTGTCCTTAGTACGAGAGGACCGGGATGGACACACCGCTGGTGTACCAGTTGTTCTGCCAAGAGCATCGCTGGGTAGCTATGTGTGGACGGGATAAACGCTGAAAGCATCTAAGCGTGAAGCCCCCTCGAGATGAGATTTCCCATCATTTTAAATGAGTAAGACCCTGAGAGACGATCAGGTAGATAGGGCTAGAAGTGGAAGTGCCGCGAGGCATGGAGCGGACTAGTACTAATCGGTCGAGGACTTAACCACGAGTTGTATAGCTGGTAGATTGATGGAGTTGGATATAGATTCAGTTTTGAAAGAACGAAAGTTTTTTTTCAGAAAGATAAAGTGTGGTGACGATGGCAAGAAGGATACACCTGTTCCCATCTCGAACACAGAAGTTAAAGCTTCTTAGCGCCGATAGTAGTTGGGGGTTTCTCCCTGCGAGGGTAGGACGTTGCCACGCAAACTGTGTAAGCTGGGCCTAGTGCCCAGCTTATTTTGTAGCTATTTTTCTAATATTTTTATTTTTAAGAGAATTTTTCGAAGGAAGTTTGCTATAATAAAACGGATGATAAGGAGGAGGTAAAATCATGAAATGGATTAAAAAGTACAGTATTAATGGCGTTTCTATGCGTTTTATCTGCTTGTGGAAATGGCTTATCAACAGAGGCGGTCCAAGACCAAATCGTAAGTTCTGAAGAGTCGGTTTCCAATTATCATATTACCGTGAAGCAATCGGACTATAAGGAAGGGTCGAAAAACACCTGGGAGCACAAACGGTGGCAAGTGCTAGCGCGTGGAAAGACGGCACAGGATACGGCTCGAAAAATCGATAAAAAATGCTGGGTAAAAGGTAACGAACCAACTCGAAGTGATTGCGGATGCCAATGTTGGGTTTATTCGCTACTATCAAGACAAGTGGGAACAAACCATCACGGCAGCCTCAAGTCTTCAAAAATACGGTTGTTTTTCCCATATGCAAAGGTGATTCAATTAACGAAGGAAATTCATCAAGAAGTGCCTTGGAAGAAGACATTCTCTGGGATACGAGAAGACGTATACAGGAAACGACGAAATCGATTCGTAAGGCGTTGACGTCTGTTCTTGGAATCGCGACGACGGATACGTCAAAAGTCGAGTTGAAAAAAATCAAGACAGATGGCGCTGGAAATCTGATTACAAATGTTGAAATCAAAGGTAACGGATGAAGGCGAACAAATGCGTAAAGAATACTCTATCGCGTACTTACAATTTAATGAACAACAAAAGAAAGCTTTTGCCGCAATAAGGGCGAAAGCTTTTTTTCGTAAAAATAAACCGCTATGACTACAAAAAAAGGCGCTTTTTTTGTTACAATAGAAAAAGAACAAAAATATTGCGAGAAATGAAGAACATTTTGTAGACATGCGAGAGGGAGAATGCTTGCATTCTCCCTTTTTTTATAACAAGAAAAACATGGAGGAAGAATATGGGACGTGTGATATCCGTTGCCAACCAAAAAGGTGGAGTTGGGAAGACAACTTCAACAGTGAGTTTGGCTGCAGCACTTGCCGTTCATGGCAAAAAAAGTATTGATTATTGATAGTGACCCTCAAGGAAATGCGACGAGTGGTCTTGGCGTGCAAAAAGGAGAGCTAGAACAAGATGTATATGACGTTTTAGTGAACCAAGTACCAATGGCTGATGTCATTGTACCGACAACGCGCGAAAACTTGATGATTGCTCCTTCTACGATTCAGTTAGCAGGGTGCCGAAATCGAGTTAACGAGCCAACCACGTCGTGAACAACGCTTGAAGGAAGCCGTGAAGAAGATTAAAGATGACTACGATTATATCTTTATCGACTGCCCACCTTCACTAGGGCATTTGACAATGAATGCTTTTACGGCCAGTGACACAGTTCTAATCCCTGTGCAATGTGAATACTACGCACTTGAAGGGTTGTCACAACTCATGAACACGATCACGATGGTTCGCAAAGCACTTCAATCCGCAGTTGAAGATTGAGGGCGTTCTTTTAACGATGTACGATGCGCGTACGAACTTAGGGAAACGAAGTCAAAGACGATGTGATTAAGTATTTCCGTGAAAAAAAGTATATAAAACAATTATTCCTCGAAACGTACGTCTATCTGAGGCGCCAAGTTACGGACAAGCGATTGTCGACTACGATCCACGCTCTCGTGGTGCTGAAGTGTACATGGAGTTAGCAAAGGAAGTGTTGGCACATGAGTAAAAATCAAAAAGGAAAAGGTCTTGGACGTGGTATTGATGCGCTCTTTATGAATGACTTGGATACCATCGATGCGCTAGAGCAAGTTCAAGATTCAGAACAAATTCAACAAATTGCTGTTTCAGAAATTGTCCAAACCCATATCAACCTCGTAAAGAGTTTGATGAAGAGGGCTTGGCGGAATTAGCAGAATCGATTCGTCAAAAATGGAGTCTTCCAACCAATCATCGTTCGTAAGTCGAAAAATTAAAGGCTACGAGCTTGTGGCTGGGGAACGTCGTCTGCGTGCGTCTAAATTAGCCGAGAAAGAAACGATTCCGGCCATCGTACGTGACTACTCTGAAGAAACGATGATTCAAATCGCGGTTGTCGAAAAACTTGCAACGTGAAAAACTTGAAACCATTAGATGAAGCCATGGCTTATCGCACATTGATGGATTCATTGAAATTAAAAACAAGAAGAAGTCGCAAACCGTGTCGGCAAGAGCCGTTCATATGTAGCCAAACTTCTACGTTTATTAACATTGCCAGTTCCTGTGCAAGAACTCGTTCAAAGCGGAGAGTTATCAGCAGGACATGCACGTACTTTACTTGGATTAAAAAGACCAAACGAAAAATCTTACCGGTCGCTAAAAAAAGCGGTGAAGGAAGGGCTTAACGGTTCGTGCTTTGGAACAACTCGTTCAATCGATTAATGAACCAGTCAGAAAAGGTTGTTAAAAAAAGCAGCGAAAGCCGAAGAAATCTATGTATATCGTTGAGTCAGAAGAACGCTTAATGGATAAATTTCGGAACAAGCGTGCAAATCGTCGAAAAAAAGGCGAGCGTGGAAAAAAATCGAGATTGAATACCTTTCTCAAAAAGGATTTAACACGTATTTTAGAAGTATTAGAAATCGAATTAGACGATTAAAAAAAGGAGTCTGTATGAAAGCAGGAACAACGTATCAATTACACGATCATGTGGAAATGAAAAAAAGCCGCATGCGTGCCAAACGAATTCCTGGGAAATCATCCGTATGGGGATGGACATTCGTATCAAGTGCGATCACTGTGGTCAAATGGTCCTAATGCCAAGACGGGAATTCGAGAAGAAGATGAAAAAAAGGTGACGATTTCTGTTGCCGAAGAAAACAAATAAAGAAAGAGTGTGACAAATGGCCTTAACAGCTGGAATCGTCGGCTTACCAAACGTTGGGAAGTCAACATTATTTAATGCAATTACAAAAGCAGGGGTCGAAGCAGCGAACTATCCGTTTGCGACGATTGACCCAAACGTCGGAGTGGTAGAAGTACCAGACCTTCGTTTACAAAAAAACTAACAGAATTAGTGAAACCAAAGAAAACTGTCCCAACGACATTTGAATTTACAGATATCGCAGGGAATCGTTAAAGGGGCAAGCCGCGGGGAAGGTCTTGAAACAAATTCTTAAGCCACATCCGTCAAGTAGATGCGATTTGCCAAGTGGTTCGTTGTTTTGAAGACGAAAAATATTACACACGTGGCTGGGAAAAGTTGACCCAATCGCTGACATCGAAACAATCAACCTAGAGTTAGTGTTGGCCGACCTTGAGTCAGTGGACAAACGTATCGCTCGTGTGGCAAAAATTGCGAAAACTAAAGATAAAGACGCGGTTGCAGAACTTGCAGTCTTAGAAAAAATCAAACCTGTCTTAGAAGAAGGAAAATTAGCACGTACGATTGAATTCACAGATGAAGAACTTCCAATCGTGAAAAGGCTTATTCCTTTTAACAACAAAACCAATGCTTTACATCGCAAACATCTCTGAAGATGACGTGATGGAAGGTGGCCATAACCAATATGTGCAATTAGTAGAAGACTATGCTGCAAAAGAAGATGCAGAAGTCGTAGTCATCTGTGCGAAAATCGAAGAAGAGGTAGCCGAATTAGAGGAAGAAGAGAAACAAGTCTTCTTAGAAGAAATGGGTATCGAAATCTCAGGGTTAGATATCTTAATCCAAAAAAAGCATACCACTTATTAGGATTAGCGACTTACTTTACAGCGGGTGAACAAGAAGTACGCGCGTGGACATTCCGCCGCGGCATGAAAAGCTCCGCAATGTGCGGGAATCATCCACTCAGACTTCGAGCGTGGATTTATCCGTGCTGAAACTGTAGCCTACGCAGACCTACTTGAATACGGTAGTATGACGGCTGCAAAAAGAAAAACGGAAAAAGTTCGTCAAGAAGGTAAAGAATATGTCGTGCAAGATGGCGACGTAATGCTCTTTAGATTTAATGTATAAGGTTATCGGAGGATTGTAGCATGTCAGAACAAAACGTACAAGAAGAAGTAGTAGTGTCACTAGACGCTCTAAAAAGCTGAATTAACAAATAAAAATGAACAATACATCTATCAATTAGAACGCGCATTGAAAGAAGCTGGATTTGACGAAGCGCAAATCGAAAAAAAGAATTATCAGTGATGCTTCCAGAAATCATTGAAAAAACAAAAAAGCGGGTGTGACTGCTCGTCAATTGTTTGGTACGGTAACAGAACGCGTTCAATCAATCATAGCTGGGACCAACTAAAAGATCCAGATGCAAAAATCACCAGACTGGCAAATTGCCGTTGATGGCGGATTGTTAGTCGGCGGATTATTCGCTCTTGTTACAGGAGTGATGTTGATGTTAAACCCAGTGCAGATACACAACCAATGGGACTCTTCACACTTATCATCAACTTTATTGCAGGGGCATTTGTGATGCTTGCGATTTCTAAAAAATGCACCGAAATTCGATAATCCAAAAAGGTCAACGCGGATATATCCGTTACTTAGTTGTAAGTACAGTTGCGATGGTCGCTTGGTTAATCTTAGTGGTGTTAAGTCAACAATATATCCCATCAGTGATTAACATTGTGATGAGTTACGAGTGGTACTTACTCATCGGGAGCTGCGGCTCTTGCTGGTAAATTCTACTTGAAGAAGAAATTAAATATTGTCGGCTCAGTAATGTAAGAAACGAAAACAATCTGTGTGACGGTGACGGCGAAGTGCTTCGTGGAAGTCGGCAGTCATCGCACACTTCTTTTATAGAGGTGAGCATATGAAACAAATGAAACGTTGGATCATCACGTTTTTTTATTAGGATTAGTTGCCTTTTTGGGACTCGGTACTACGGTTGATGCGAGAAGTTTAGTCGTTGATAAGTATGATATCGAAGCAAATATTTTTAGAAAAATGGGGACGTTCAGTTCTTCGAAACGATTACCTTCCAATCGGACGGTGCGTATAATGGGGTCTTCTACAACTTGGATTACTCTGGTTTTGGGAAACCAACAGATGTCAATGCATATTTAGAAACAAGCGAAGGGCGTCTGTTAATGAACCAGGAGAATTCTGGGAAAAAAGGGAACGTATCAATTAACGGATAGCGGTTCGAAGATTCAGTTCAAAGTATTTTTCCCATTCTCGAACTCAAAATTAAAAAGTGACATTCCAATATACGATTCCAAAACTCATTACGAACTACTTAGATACGGCGGAATTAAACCGTAAAGTAGTCGGACAAGAGTGGGAAATCGACCAACATAATATTACGGTGAAGGTGAATATTCCTGGAACAGCTTCAAGGGAAACGCTTCGTGCATGGGGGCATGGCGCAGGCCAAAAACGGGAATGTGCAAATTGCGAGCGACTATCGTTCGGTAACACTCACGGCTCCTGAAAATAAAAGTGGAGACTTTGTGGAAGTCCATATGCTTTTCCCACAAACATTGACACATGCGAATACAAATGTGAAAAACGAAAAAGCATTCGACCGTATCGTAGCCGAAGAGGAAAAGCTCATCAATGAAGAAAAAAAGCTCTTAAAACAACAGGCTTCATCGGAATGATTGTAGGGTTGGGTTCTACTTAGCCTTAAATATGGTTTATGCCTTTGCGACAGGATTCTTTGCGAATCGTAAACGTCTTGCTCAGGTGCAACATATTCCAGATCATCTCTATGAACTTCCTGAAGATATTACGCCAGCCGTCATGAATCAGGCGGTTTATGGAAAAACAGATATGACCGATTTTAGTGCGACGGTGATGGACCTTGTTCGTAAGAAAGTCTTGAAGTTATCTGATACGGAGCCGTATACGATTACGCTTTTGGACGATACAAAAGGAATGCTTCGTCATGAAAGATTAGCGATTCATTTACTCTTTGATGTTGTTGGTGATGGAAGCACAACGATTGAACTGGAACAAGTGAAGAAGTATGCGAAAAATCATTCAACGACTTACTATAAAGAGTGTCAAAAATGGATGGGCGCTGTCGATACAGCGGCTGAGAAATACCGCGTCACACGTTTTGGCAAAGACGAACCTCAAGGACGTAGTGGCTTCCCAGGATGCTTACTCGTTATCATCGGGGCTTTAACGATTGGTGCGGCCTTCTTAACGAAGAATTTAAATTATTTACTGTGGACTGTTGGAGGCGTACTCCTTATTGTTGGACCATTAACGCTGATCGGTACAGGAATTTTTGCCAACCGTCGTTCTCTTGAAGGGGAATTACGTTATCGTAAATGGCAAGCCTTTAAACAAATGCTAAAAGATCTCTCACCAATGAAGCGGATCGAAGATTTACCAAGTATTCAACTGTGGGATCACTTCCTTGTTTACGCCATCTCTTTAGGCGTAGCGGAACACGTGATTAAAGTGTTGAAGAAATTAATACCAGACCAATTACCAAACAGTGTGTTCTATTCAACTCAAAACGGAACGATTTACTATCCTGTTTCTGATTTTAATAAGACATTTACAAGCTCATACAACACTGCGAATTCTTCTGTGAACGGAAGTAGCAACTCTGGTGGATTCGGCGGAGGATTCTCTGGCGGATCGAGCGGTGGTAGTGGTGGCGGATCCGGCGGTGGCGGATTCTAATCAAAGGAGAATTTATGTTAAACGAAATGATGCACAGACCAGTTGTCAAACCAGAACTGGTCGAGTACATGCGTTCAAGTCAACGCCGTTTTCCGGGGGACTTGGGTGAATTAGAAAAATACAGCCAATGAATTAGGAATTCCAATTATTCCTCACGAAACAGCGGTATTTCTAGATTTTTATTGTTGGATTGTACCAACCAAAAAAATATTTTTAGAGATTGGAACAGCAGTCGGATTCTCAGCGAGTTTGATGGCAACAGCTTCACCACAAGCGAAAGTCACAACCATTGACCGCTACGAATTGATGTATAGCCGTGCGAAAGCGAACTTTGAAAGATTAGGGTTGGCCAACCGTATCACACAACTGGAAGGCGATGCGGCAGATATTTTACCAACTCTGGAACAAGGAAAAATACGACTTCCTGTTTATGGATAGCGCAAAAGCCAAATATATCGAGTTCTTCCCCTATTGTATGGACGTGCTTGAAGTCGGTGGCGTGCTAATGGTTGATGATATTTTCCAAGGAGGAACGATTTTAGAAGACGTGATGGAGCGCCCAAGACGCGTGCGTAAGATTCATCGTCGCCTCAATATGTTCCTTGATTTGGTTCAAAGCGACCCAACATTAAAATCAACTTTACTTCCACTAGGGTGACGGAGTGATTCTCATTCAAAAGATGGAAGAAAAAAAGATTTTAAATATATTTTAGAAGAGTTGTAAATTAATCATGGAAATCCCCATTGAAAAAGTTTTTACAATAAGAAGGATGACAAAAGAAAGGAAGTTTTACAATGACAGATAAAGTGCGTGTACGTTATGCACCAAGTCCAACAGGGCACTTACACATCGGGAATGCCCGTACAGCTCTATTTAACTATTTATTCGCGAGACATTATGGTGGAGAGTTCATCATCCGTATCGAGGATACTGACCGCAAGAGAAATCTTGAACACGGTGAAGAAAGCCAATTAGAAAAACTTAACATGGCTTGGAATGGATTGGGATGAAGGTCCAGACAAACCTGGCAAATACGGTCCTTACCGTCAATCAGAACGTGAACACATTTATAATCCACTGATCGAGCAATTAATTGCCGAAGACAAAGCGTATAAATGCTACATGACAGAGGAAGAATTGGAAGCAGAACGTGAAGGTCAACGTGCTCGTGGCGAAATGCCGCACTACAGCGGTCAACATGCTCACTTAACACAAGAGCAACGTGACGCTTTTGAAGCTGAAGGACGCACTCCTGTTGTTCGTTTCCGTGTTCCAAAGACTGGGACTTACGCATTCGACGATATCGTTAAAGGCGACATCTCATTCGAATCTACAAGTGTCGGTGGCGACTTCGTTATCTTAAAACGTGACGGAATGCCAACTTACAACTTTGCAGTAGCAGTGGATGACCACTTCATGAAAATCACTCACGTTTTACGTGGAGATGACCATATTGCGAACACTCCAAAAACAATTAATGATTTACGAAGCATTCGGTTGGGGAACCACCACGTTTCGGACATATGACATTAATCATTAACACTGAAACAGGTAAGAAATTATCAAAACGTGATGAATCAATCCTACAATTCATCGAACAATATAAAGACTTAGGTTACTTACCAGAAGCGATGTTCAACTTTATCGCGCTTCTAGGATGGTCTCCTCAAGGTGAACACGAAATCTTCAGCCGTGAAGAATTCATCGAAATCTTCGATGAAAAAAACGTCTTGGTAAATCACCAGCAGCCTTCGATCCTAAGAAATTAGAATGGATTAACAACACATACGTGAAGAAAAACTCCATTAGAAGAAGTCGCTGAAATGGCGATTGCTCAATTAAAAGAAGCAGGCGTTGTACAAGAAGAAATTTCTCCTGAAGAACATGCATGGTTAGTGAAAATTAGTGGCGTTATACCACGATCAAATGAGCTACATGAATGAAATCGTTGAGTTATCATCTTTATTCTTCAGAAAAAGACTTTCGAAGTAGAAAAACGATGAAGCCAAAGAAGTGCTTCAAGGTGAAACAGTTCCAACGGTATTGAATGCTTTTTGTTGCGAAGTTAGAATCAATGGAAACATTCGATGAACCAAGTATTCTTGCAGCGATTAAAAGAGGTTCAAAAGGAAACTGGCGTGAAGGGTAAAAAAACTTGTTTATGCCAATTCGTGTGGCTACGAGTGGACAAACACACGGGCCGGAGATCGGCAAAACGATCGAATTGCTTGAAGAGAACGCAGCATTGCACACGTGCAAGCCGCACTTGCTCTTATTAAATAAAAGCTAACAGAAAGGGTGGCACTGACCCCCGTAAATGAGAATTAAATAAAAAAACACCTCCAAGTTGGATTTGGTACAATATTATCAAATACGCATGGAGGTGTCTTTTATAGTTAAAAAAATCGTGTTGCTTATTCAGCCGATATTAAAAAAATAAAAGCCGTAGAAATGAAATTACAGGGATATAGTACAAAAACAAGTAATGCAGGAGTTAAACATTAAAAACAAAACGCAAGTAGAAACATGGTTTAGATGGTATAAAAATGGAGAAACACATCGTTTCCACCAACAGGTGGGTAAACAATATTCTTATGAAAAAAGGAATGGCTAAACTTTCTGAAATCGATCAATTAAAATTAGAATTACGAAGAAAAAGAAGTTGAATTAGAAATATTAAAAAAATACAAGGAATTGGAAAGGAAGTGTCGCCTCAAGCAGTTGTAAAAATTAGTAGAAGAATTGAAAGGTAAATATACAGTTCATTTAATCTGTTTTTGCCTTAATGTACCCATATCTACTTACTACCGATGGAAAAAAAGAAAGACTTTTCTCCAACCGTTATCGAGGAAACTATTGGTAAAATTTGTAAGAAAAAAACAAATTTATTTACGGGTACAGAAAGATTAAGCATTTGATTCAGAAGGAATTAAATCAGATTGTTAACCATAAGGTTGTGCAGCGGATTATGCAGAAAAAAATGGTTGGAATTGTGCCGTGAAACCGAAAAAAAGCTATCAAAAATAGGTAAACCTTTCTCAATTACTGGCAATACTCTGAATAGAGATTTTTTTCAGCGGATAAACCTATGCAAAAAGTTGACTACTGATATCACATATTTACCTTTCGGCCCTAAACGATTATATTTGTCGTCGATTATGGATTTATACAACGGAGAAATACTAGCTTATACAATTGGTTCTAAACAAGATACTAAGTTTGTATTGGATACTTTAAATCAAATTGACTTACCTAAGAATGTTCTACTACATAGTGATCAAGGCAGCGTTTATACTTCCGCTGAATACTACAATCTATGTAAAGAAAAAGGCATTATCCGCAGTATGTCCCGTAAGGGGACACCCGCAGATAATGCGCCCATCGAAAGCTTCCATTCTTCGCTAAAGTGCGAAGCTTTCTACATAAAAGATGAAGTAATAACTTCATCTTCTATTGTAATTCAAATTGTAGAAAAATTACATCAAATATTATAATGAAAAATAGAATCCAACAAAAATTGGACTACCTGTCTCCGGTTGAATACCGGAGACGGTAGCCCTAGGGTGTTTTTATTAAATTCTCACTTTTTGGGGTCAGTCCCGGTTAACGCAAACTGCGTTAACTCTTTTTTGTGCATAGATAGAAGAAGGAGGACCTAACGGTCCGATATACTCGAGATTCCCTCGGATGTCTTCATAATAGCGATAATGGGGTACCGGTTCGAGCCTAGGGTCTCTCACCTTTAAAGCTTCAAAGCAGGAGTACGTCCAGGAGTGGACTACTCCTGCTAATTCACATTTAATACGATTCCCCATTATTGCTATTATAGAATCCGAGGTTTCTCTCGTATATCGGCCCTTTCTGCCATAAAAAGGTTAATCCTTTTCTTGAATAAGAGAGTGCGACAGAACATGTAGATGCCACGTTCTCTGGCGCGGGGAAGGGAAACAGGAAGGGTGTGCTAGTAACGACCGCAACATGGACGCGCAGGGAAGGGGAAACATGGGGGTACTTGATAAAACTAAGAACATAAAGTGTACGCTTGGAGGAAAAAAGGGCAAAGAAAAAACGGATGAGGGTTCATCCGTTTTGTTGTATTTTATGACAGAAGAAGGTGAGCGAGAGTAGGTCTGCGCTGCCTCCAGGGCTCAAGTTACGCTCGATAAGAACGTTGTCGTAGTCCTCGAGTCGGTTTGCTAGTTCAGTTTCTGTTAGGGGTTGGGCTTCTTCAAATAATTGTTGTGCTTCTTGTTGCACTTGTTTATACGCATCGATTCCGCCGCGGTGAATAAGGTTTCCGTCTTCTACGAAAGTCATCAAGTAGAGAAGAAGGAGTAGGTCGCGGTGACGTGGTGTGTGCGTGTCTAGTGTATTGTAATAGTCGAGGGCTTTTGCAAGGCTTGGGTAGCCTGTTGCTGCTTCGCCTCGAATTCCTGTGATGCCATGTTCGACGTAGAGTTTTTCACCGTAAGAGAGATGTTCTTTTTGGTCGAGGTTGGCAAAGTCCACTTCGATGAGGTGGCGCGTCATTAGGTGGCAGTAATACAAGGCTTCAGGAATGTTGCCTTTTGTATGAGCTGTAGCCCCTAAGACGAGGGCAAAGGAGAAGTTGGCTCCTTTATGAGTGTTAATATTGTTGGTAGCGGCCATCATTGCGTCTTCGGCTTGTTTTCCAAGGAATCGAAGCTCGTTAAATAAGTCGAGTGGAGTGCCATTGTGGCGGCTTCCTGCTTCGGCGTAGGCCAGTAAATAAGGGCGGAGAGCAACGATACTTTGATAGAAGGTTTCCTTTGTCATGTCCTTATGAGCGCCGACAGAAATAGGGTCCACTAAGCCGGGTTTTGGCGCGAGATTGACTTCTTGTAGAAGTGCGTCTGTAGCCACTTTTGCTAAAAACTCAGGATTAATCAATGTGTAATTTCTCCATCTGTTTCAAAATAAATTGTAATGAGCGGTCTAAGTGCTCGTGTGTAATCAGCGTGATTTGTTCCACATCGTTATTGAGCATGCCGCGATAGATGAGTTTGTGTTCCTCGAGCGCTTTTGTACGGCGTTCTGATGAACGGATCGATAGGTCGCGGAAGTAAATCACGTATGTACGTAATTCAAATACGATTTCTTTTAGACGTGTCATTTGGCATTTTTCGTAGATGAAATCATTGAAAGTCGTGAAGTTTGCAAGTACTTCGTCGACTTTGTCTTCGTTGTTGAGACGTTCGCATTCTTCGAGGATGCCGCTCAACTCTTTGAAGTCTTCTTTCGTCATAAGTTTCATCGCATTAATTGTTGCCAATGTGTCGAGTGATTTTCTAATTTCGTAAATTTCATGGGCATCTTTAATGGAAATTCCTTTTACGATGACACCAATCTTAGGGATGTGCTCTACTAGGTGCTCTTTCGTTAACTCGTTAAGAGCGTAGCGAATGGGTGTACGGCTGATGTTTAACTCAGTCGAGAATTCTTTCTCGTTAATACGCGTACCTGCAGGGATTTCTCCTAAGATAATCGTTTTACGAAATGCTTCGTAGAGCGAAATTTTAAGAGGTTTGTTTTGGGTAATATCTAAATTTCTTTACCGCTTGGATAATCGCTGACATAGTAGCCTCCTGGAAATTATTGTAAACATTAGAAATAGTATAAACGATAAGATGGTAAAATGCACAAAAAAAGACTTGTTAGGCTAAGCCTAAACAAGTCTTTTTTTCACAAATTCAATTGTTTGATTATTGTGGTAAGTATAATGGCATGTGACCCATTAATACGATTGTTACAACGAAGATGACGAAGATAACAGCTGCGTATTTAGCTGATTCTTTTTGCCATTCACCCATGTCTAATCCTGTTAGACGTAATAGTAAGTAGATGAACGCTACTAATGGGCTTAATAAGTGGAATGCTTGACCCATTAATGAAGCTAATGCCATTTGCATATCTGTGAAGCCGTATTGACGTCCAACTTCAGCGAATGGAATTAATACTCCGTAGTAGAATCCGTCGTTTGTTAAGAAGAATGTACCAGGGATCGAGATTAATGCAATGATTAATGACCAGAATCCTGCTAATTGTTTAGGGATGATTTGAACGATGCTATCTGTTAAAAGCAGTTGCCATTCCAGTTCCTTGGAATAATCCCATGAATACTCCGGCACCGAATACTAGTAATACTACTTGTACAGCATCCCCAGCGTTGTCCCCAATACGTTTAGATTGAGCTTTTAAGTCTGGGTAGTTAATCATTAAGGCTAAACCTGTACCAACTAAGAATAATACAACTGGTTTCACTTCGATTGAATTGATGAATGAACCAGCAACTAACCAACCGATTAATACGATTGTTAAGATAGCGTTGATTACGAAGTTTTGTGGACGACGTTTTTTTCTAATACTTCAGGATCAGAAATTGTAGTCAATTCGTTTAATTCTTCTTCAGTTAATTCTTGGATACCTAAACGAGCGCGTTCTTTTTTACCCATTGAGCGAGCAACAAAGAAGATTACGTAAAGAACTGAAAGAATCATACCTGGTGCTAAGTAAGCTAGGATATCTGCTTCTACACCAAGAACTGACATCGCACGAGCAGTAGGTCCGCCCCATGGTAATAAGTTCATGATAGTGTTTTTGTAAGATAATAAGAACCCCTAAGTTCATTAATTTCATGTCTAATTTTTTTGTAAATTGGCACGAAAGCTGAGCAGCAGATTAATGTAGTTGTTGTTCCGTCACCGTTTAATGATACGGCAGCAGCAACGATAGCAGTAGCCATCAATACTTTCATTGGGTCGCCTTTTAGCGAAGCGAATCATTTTGTTAGTGATTGGATCGAATAATCCAGCGTCTAACATTGTAGAGAAGTAAAGGATTGCGAATAGAAGCATAATTCCTGTTTCAGCAGTCCCTTTCATCGCTGTTAATTTATCTTTTGAGTTATTTCCGAATAACCCTTGGCGAATTAATGTACCGATGTTAACGTCTTGGACTTGACCTGTAGCAACTAAAAATAATTGCAAAAACTAATGGAATTAATACTAAAGCTGTAAATGGTGACATTTTTTTTCTTCATGATAACGTACATGAAAAATTGCCATCATTACGTAAGCTGAAATTGTGATAACCATCATATCTTCCTTTCTTTATTAAAAAAATTGTTTTTTTAGTTGGAGAACCGTTCAGTCGCTAAAACCTGAAAGGGAGCTCCACGAACTCATTAGGTAGAATGAATTCGTTTACTTATAGCGATATCTTAAACAATATTTAATAAAAAAAGATAGTGTTTTCATAACGAAAAACATTAAAAAGAACAGTTTGATGTGACAAATTGAGCATAATATTTATATCCTATTTATAATAAAACACCAAAAGAACAGGAAAAACCCCTGTTTCTAGTTTAGGTATGACGCTGTTTTCTGTATAATAATTGCATGTAGATTATGTTGGGAAGGGAGTGAAGGAATGGGAATTCTCCAACGATTATTTGGCAAGAAGAACTCTGAAGCAACGGAACACGCATCGACGAAGTCTGCACAAACAGAATCTGAATGGGAAAAATTAGAAGCTTTTGTACCGGTAGAAGCAGAAGAAGCTAAGCACGTCTCAATCATTGCAGCGGCGATTGCGGCCTCAGATTATCCAGAAAGCCAATTTGTGGTCAAACGCGTCCTTAAACGCAACCCAGAAACCAAGATTATCTCGGTTATTGCCTCAGCGATTGCTGCAGGTGAATCAAATGACAGTCAATGGGCTGTTAAAGAAATCTACCAAAAACGCAATTCATAATATATTTTAGGAGGAATGTTACGATATGTTACGTAAATTCAAAATTAAAGTAGACGGTCAAGAGTACCAAGTAGAAATGGAAGAAATCGGAGCAGTTGCCCCAGCAGCTCCTGTAGCACCAGTTGCAGCTCCAGCGGCACCTGCAGCACCAGCAGTAGAAGCTGCTCCAGCTCCAGCAGCTCCTGTAGCATCAACACCAGCCGGCGCAGACGCAATGCCATCTCCAATGCCAGGAACATCTTACGTATTTTAGTAAACGTAGGAGACACTGTTACTGAAAAACCAACCATTAATGATTTTAGAAGCAATGAAAATGGAAAACGAAATCGTTGCAGCTAAAGCAGGGGTTGTAGCAGGAATTCACGTTAAAGAAGGTCAAGTGGTAAACCCAGGAGACGCTTTAATTACAATTAACTAATTTTAATAACTTTCAAGGAGTGAAACAGTGGAAACATTAGTTCAAAATATAATGTCTATTACTGGCGGCCAAATCTTCATGATGCTTGTCGGTGCCCTATTAATGTACTTAGGGATTAAAAAAGAGTACGAACCAACATTATTAGTACCAATGGGATTAGGTACAATTTTAGTAAACTTCCCTGGAACTGGGGTTCTTGACCAAGTCGTTGGTGGACAACAACAACACGGGGTTCTACAAATCTTATTCGAAATCGGTATCGAAACTGAATTATTCCCATTATTAATCTTCATCGGTATCGGTGCGATGATCGACTTCGGTCCATTATTACAAAACCCATTCATGTTATTATTCGGTGCGGCAGCTCAATTCGGTATTTTCTTCGTAGTCGTTGTAGCTGTATTATTCGGATTTGACATTCGTGAAGCAGCTTCAATCGGTATCATCGGTGCTGCTGACGGTCCTACATCAATCTTCGTTGCGAACCAATTAGCCCCTCAATTACTTGGAGCGATTACGGTTGCGGCCTACTCATATATGGCTCTTGTTCCGATTATCCAACCAATCGCTATCAAGATGGTTACAACAAAAAGCAGAACGTCGTATTCGTATGACATACCACGCTTCAGGCGTATCTAAATTAACTAAAAATCTTGTTCCCAATCATTATCACAATTGTGGCAGGGTTTCATTGCTCCAATTTCATTACCACTTGTTGGATTCTTAATGTTTGGTAACTTATTACGTGAATGTGGCGTTTTAGATAACTTAGCTCAAGCGGCTCAAAAATGAATTAGTAAACATTGTTTCTATTCTATTAGGGATTACAATCTCAGTTAAAATGCAAGCTGATTTATTCTTAAATGTTCAAACATTAATGATCATCTTGTTCGGTTTAGTAGCCTTCATCATGGACTCAATCGGTGGTGTGGTATTTGCTAAAAATCTTGAACTTATTCCGTAGAGAAAAGATCAACCCAATGATCGGAGCTGCAGGTATCTCTGCATTCCCAATGTCAAGTCGTGTTATCCAAAAAAATGGCGACAGACGAAGATCCTCAAAACTTCATCTTAATGTACGCTGTTGGAGCTAATGTTTCTGGACAAATCGCTTCAGTTATTGCTGGTGGATTATTATTATCATTCTTCATGTAATAATATAGAAGGAAAAGGAGGAAAACGATGACTTTCAACGCAGAACATTTAACACAAGCTTTCGAATTAATGGCTTTTAGGGATGGGTGGAGTTTTTCCTAGTATTAGAATTCTATATGCCGTTTCTGCTCTTTTTATTAAAAAGCATTCCCGCCAAAATAAGGAGGCAGTTCCATGGAAAATTTCATTCTCAAACGTTTATGGCTCGATCGTGATAAGAAAAGCCCGTCAAGATTGGGAATGGTTAATGGATCAAGCTAACCTTGGCAAAAACAGAGCAGGTTGATTATACAATTGCGATTTACCATACTTCTGGTGAACCAGCAGCAACCGGTTCTTTAGACCGCAACATTTTAAAAATGTTTAGTGGTTTTGTAAAAAGTATCAATCAGAAAAATCTGTTGACGCATCTCGTGATGGCGCTCTTAGATGAATTAAGAGAACGTTCTTATACAAATAGTTTTGTCTACACGAAACCAAAGAACATTGTCTTCTTTAAATCTTTTGGGGTATCGCGTGGTTGCCGAAACAGAAAAACCTTGCCTTTTTAGAACAAGGTATCCCATCTTTTAGTGATTACTTAAAATTACTCAAAGAACATTTCGTAGAAGGAACTAGCAATAGTGCAATCGTCATGAATGCGAATCCTTTTACACTGGGACATCAATACTTGGTAGAAACGGCTGCGAGTCAGTCGAGTCACCTCTACGTGTTTGTTGTTTCCGAGGATCGTTCGTTCTTTCATACGAACGACCGCATGGAAATGGTGAAACGAGGCGTGAGTCATCTGCCAAACGTAACGGTGCTTCCAACGAGAGACTACATGGTCTCAAGTGCGACTTTCCCATCGTACTTCTTGAAAGAGAAGGCGGATTTGGAAGTGGCAAAAGTTCAAGCAACATTGGATGCAACACTCTTCTTAGAAAATATTGTTCCAACGTTACAATTGACCAAACGTTATGTTGGTCAAGAACCACTTTCCCCAGTAACCTCCGTTTATAATGACGCGCTAAGAGCTGCTTTTGGGAGCGACTTAGAGCTAGTGATTATAGACAGACTTTCTGCCAGGGACGAAGTGGTGAGTGCGACGCGGGTGCGCGCTGCCATTCAAGACAAAAACGTAGACGAGTTGAAACTACTCGTTCCAGCAACTACGTATCATTATTTAGAAGAAAAAAACATTTCATTGGTTAAAAATCCAAAAAGAAAAAGGTGGAAACAATAATGGAAATTAAAAAGTGCAGTAGTCGGCACTTTGGAATCAAGTGACATCATGATCACTTTAAATCCAAGTACCGCTGGTCGAATCGACATTCAATTAGAAAGTAGTGTCGAAAAAAACAATTCGGAAATCAAATCCGTCGTGTGATCGAAGAAACTTTAAAAAGAACTAGGGGTTACTTCAGCAGAAGTCATCGCAGTTGATAAAGGGGCTTTAGATTGCACAATTCAAGCTCGTACAGTGACAGTTGTTCACCGTGCAGCAGAAGTTGAAAAACTACGACTGGAAGGAGATCGACTCATGGAACGCTTAAGAAGAACAATGATGTTCGTACCTGGTTCAAACGCAGCAATGTTGCGTGACGCTCCACTTTACGGCGCAGACTCAATTATGTTTGACTTAGAAGATGCTGTTTCTTTAAAAGAAAAAAAGACTCAGCTCGTGTATTAGTACATTTCGCTTTAAAAAAACTTTTTGACTACAGCAATGTAGAAACAGTTGTACGTATTAACGGTTTAGATACAACAGGTGCTTTAGATATTGAAGCCGTTGTATTAGCTGGTGTTAACGTTGTTCGTTTACCAAAAAAACTGAAACAGCTCAAGATATCGTAGACGTGGATGAAATCATCACTCGCGTTGAACGTGAAAACAACATCCCAGTAGGTCGCACTAAAAATGATGGCTGCGATTGAATCTGCTGAAGGTGTGTTAAACGCTCGCGAAATCGCTAAAAGCAAGTGACCGTTTAATCGGTATCGCTTTTAGGTGCTGAAGACTACGTAACAAACATGAAAACTCGTCGTTACCCTGATGGACAAGAGTTATTCTTCGCTCGTAGCATGATTTTACACGCGGCTCGTGCTGCAGGAATCGCTGCAATCGATACTGTTTACTCTAACGTAGACAACATGGATGGATTCCGTGAAGAAGTAGAACGCATCAAACAATTAGGTTTCGATGGAAAATCTGTTATTAATCCTCGTCAAATTCCTGTGGTTAATAAAGTTTATGCACCAACAGAAAAAGAAATTCAAAACGCTAAAGAAGTTATTTGGGGAATTCGTGAAGCTGAAGCTAAAGGATCAGGTGTTATCTCAGTTAACGGTAAAATGGTCGATAAACCAATCGTGGAACGTGCTGAGCGCGTAATCGCATTGGCAAAAGCGGCTGGATTGATTAGCGAGGAGGAAATTTAAGATGGTATTAAATAAAGCTGGACGTGAAATTCCACAAGAATATGCAGATCAATATGGGGTATACGAAGGTGAGTTAGCTCGCATTAAACCTTATGAAGCAGCTAGCCGTAAAATCAAACCTGTTGAACCTCGTCAAGAAAAATTATTAGGTAGCATTCGTGAAGCTATCGAAAAAACTGGCTTAAAAGATGGCATGACAATCTCATTCCACCACCACTTCCGTGAAGGAGACTATGTAATCAACATGGTTATGGATGAAATTGCAAAAATGGGGATTAAAAACCTATCAATCGCGCCTTCTTCAATCGCGAACGTACACGAACCATTAATCGAACACATCAAAAATGGTGTCATTACAAACATCACTTCATCTGGTTTACGTGATAAATTAGGGGCAGCCATCTCTAGCGGTATCATGGAAAACCCAGTTGTGATTCGTTCACATGGTGGACGTGCTCGTGCGATTACTGCAGGAGACATCCACATCGACGTTGCCTTCCTTGGAGCTCCAAGTTCTGACGAGTACGGTAACATCAATGGTACAAAAGGAAAAGCAACTTGCGGCTCTTTAGGATACGCAATGATCGACGCTAAATACGCTGACCAAGTAGTTGCGATTACAGATAGCCTTGTACCTTATCCAAACACACCAATCAGCATTCCACAAACAGACGTGGACTACGTGGTTGTTGTAGATGAAATCGGGGATCCTAAAGGGATTGCCAAAGGGCAACTCGTTTCACGAAGAACCCTAAAGAATTATTAATCGCAGAATACGCTTCTAAAAGTAATCACTGGTTCTCCATATTACAAAGAAGGATTCTCATTCCAAACTGGTACAGGTGGAGCTTCTCTTGCTGCAACTCGTTTCATCCGTGAAGCAATGATTAAAGACGGCATCAAAGCAAGCTTTGTACTTGGTGGTATTACAAACTCAATGTGCGAATTGTTAGAAGAAGGGCTAGTTGAGAAAGTCATCGACGTTCAAGACTTCGACCACCCATCAGCAATTTCACTTGCAAACAATGCAAACCACTATGAAATCGACGCAAGCATGTACGCAAAACCCATTATCTAAAGGTTCAGTAATTAACCGTTTGGACGTTGCAATTCTTTCTGCTTTAGAAGTAGATACAGACTTCAACGTAAACGTAATGACAGGGTCTGACGGAGTTATTCGTGGAGCTTCAGGTGGTCACTGTGATACAGCCTTTGCTTCAAAAAAATGTCAATGGTTATCAGCCCATTAGTACGTGGACGCATCCCTACATTCGTAGAATCAGTAAATACTGTGATTACTCCAGGTACAAGTGTGGACGTGGTTGTTACTGAAATCGGTATTGCAATCAACCCTAACCGTCAAGACTTAATTGAACACTTCAAAGGGTTAGATGTACCTCAATACACAATCAAAGAATTACAAGAAAAAAAGCATACAGCATCGTTGGAAACCCAGAACCAATCCAATATGGTGATAAAGTGGTTGCGGTAATCGAATACCGTGATGGAAGCATCATCGACGTTGTTCGCAATGTTTAATTCCTTGTTTGACGGAGCACCTGTGGATATCATGCAAATGCTTGATGCCAGAGAAAGACGTGCTCATACCCAACAACAATTACTAGAACAATTTAACCCGTGTGTATTGGTGTCTATTACACTCAATATTCCAGGTCCTGTAAAAAATTCAGAGGCGATTACAACCGTCTTCGCCTCTGTCATTTCTGAATTAGATGAGGCTTTACAGTCTTTTGAGAAGCTTCACCAAGAAGACTTCTCGCCTCAGACAGGGATGGAATTTTACCGAGTCCTTCGCGCAGACGCACTTCATGTCAAGCGTGCTTGTACGGAGTTTGAAGAAGGACACCCACTCGGACGATTACTCGATATCGATGTTGTTGAAATGGCTGGAGATACACCAACTCCAATTTCCAGAACAGCACTTGGAATGTCTCCAAGACGTTGTTTTATCTGCAATGAGGAAGCAAAAGTGTGCGCCCGTTCTAGAAAGCACACGGTTCCTGAGATGCAAGAGCATATTGCTCGCATTGTTGCAGCATACACATCCATCGAAAGACCTTAAGAAAGGAAGATATTATGAGCAAAATTATCCGTTTAACTGAAACGGTTTTGCGTGACGGACAACAAAGTCAAATCGCGACTCGTATGTCAACTGAAGATATGTTACCAATCTTGGAAACATTAGACCAAGCTGGCTTCCATGCGTTAGAAGTATGGGGAGGAGCAACTTTTGACTCTTGTATTCGTTTCTTGAATGAAGACCCATGGGAACGTCTACGTCAAATTCGCGCAGCAGTTAAAGATACAAAATTGCAAATGTTATTACGTGGACAAAACCTATTAGGATACCGTAACTATGCTGATGATGTGGTACGTTTATTCGTAGAAAAATCTGTACAAAACGGAATCGACATTATTCGTGTATTCGATGCTTTAAACGATGTTCGTAACATGAAGACATCAATCGAAGCAACAAAATTAGCAGGCGGACACTGCCAAACAGCAATCTCTTACACAACAAGTCCAGTTCACACTGTGAACTACTATGTTGATTTAGTAGGACGCATGGCAGAATTCGGTGCAGACTCAATCTGTATTAAAGACATGGCTGGGGTATTAACACCTCAAACAGGTTACGAATTAGTAAGCCGTATTAAAGAAAAACTGATCTTCCTTTAGAAGTTCACACTCACGCTACAAGTGGTATTTCTGAAATGACTTACTTAAAAGTAGCTGAAGCAGGCGCAGACATCATCGACACTTGCTTATCATCATTCTCTGGTGGTACAAGTCAACCTGCAACTGAATCAATGGCTTTAGCACTTAAAGATTTAGGCTTCGAAACAGGCGTTGACATGAAGAAAGTGGAAGAAGCAACAGCTTACTTCAACGGCATTCGTGATAAATTCCGTGCAGAAGGCATCTTAAACCCTAAAGTAAAAGATACAGAACCAAAAACATTAATTTACCAAGTACCTGGTGGAATGTTATCAAACCTATTAAGTCAATTAACAGAACAAGGCTTAGCTGACAAATACGAAGAAGTATTAGCAGAAGTGCCAAAAGTACGTGCTGACTTAGGGTACCCACCACTTGTAACGCCATTATCACAAATGGTTGGTACTCAAGCGGTAATGAACGTGATTTCAGGCGAACGTTTCAAACTCGTTCCAAAAGAAATCAAAGACTACGTTTTAGGATTATATGGACAAGCTCCAGCAGAGATTAATCCTGAAGTGAAAGCAAAAATTATCGGAGATGCAGAAGTTGTGACTGTTCGTCCAGCTGACTTAATCGAAGATCAATTACCAGAAATTCGCGAAGAGATTAAAGAATACGCTAAATCTGACGAAGATGTGTTAATGTACGCACTCTTCCCACAACAAGCGAAAGATTTCTTAGGTCGCCGCGAAGATCCATTCTACGATGTACCATTACAAACAGTAGATGTGACTTTAGACTTACAATAATTTCTAAGAAAGCTGAAAGGCTAGGCTCCGCGCCCGGCTTTTCAGCTTTTTGTGTGCTTTAAACTGTGCTATAATGAGGGGAAAGACAATGCGAAGGAAGTGAAGGAATGGGACGTTTTAGAGAAGATATGGAAACTTATAAAAGAAATGATCCGGCGGCAAGAAGTAGCTTGGAAATCGTCTTGACGTACCCAGGCTATCACGCTACGGTCTTGCACCGTGCTGCGCATTGGTTACATACAAAGGCAAAATTGAGACTACTGGCTCGAATGGTGAGTGGCTTTAGCAGGTTCCTAACGGGCATCGAGATCCACCCAGGGGCAACGATTGGACGCAGGTTCTTTATCGATCATGGTATGGGAATCGTAATCGGAGAAACCACCATTATCGGGGACGACGTGAAAATGTTCCATGCGGTGACCTTAGGTGGAACTGGGAAAGATACTGGCAAGCGCCATCCAACCATCGAAAACGGTGTGCTCTTATCGGCGCATTCGCAAGTGATTGGACCTGTAACGGTTGGAGAATATGCCAAAATTGGAGCGGCAGCAGTTGTGTTAGACGACATTCCTGCTCATACCACAGCAGTTGGACTGCCAGCGAGAGTGGTTCGCGTCCATACACCAGAAGAAATTGAAAGAGATACGACTATCGGAGGAAACTTATGATTCAAATCTACAACACCTTAACAAGACAAAAAGAAGCATTTAAACCGATTGAAGAAGGCAAAAGTACGCATGTATGTGTGCGGCCCTACGGTTTATAACTATATTCATATTGGAAATGCACGTAGTACGGTTTCCTTTGATACGATTCGCCGTTATTTTGAATACCGCGGCTATGACGTGAATTTCGTTTCGAACTTTACAGACGTGGACGATAAAATCATTCGTGTGGCTAACGAAACAGGTATGACGGCTGAAGAAGTTTCTAAAAAATATATCGAAGCGTTCTTTGAAGATACAAACGCGCTAAACGTGAAGAAGGCGACTCTAAATCCAACGGTTATGAACACAATGGATGACATTATTGCCTTTGTAGCGGACTTAGTCGATAAAGGAATGGCCTATGAATCAGAAGGCGATGTGTATTTCATCACTGAAAAAAATTCAAAGACTATGGAAAAACTTAGCGACCAACGCATCGAAGACTTACAAATCAGGGGCAAGTAATCGTACAGCCTCAGAAGATGATGCAAAAAAACGCAATCCGTTAGACTTTGCATTATGGAAGAGCGCAAAACCAAATGAAATTAGCTGGAACTCTCCATGGGGCAAAGGTCGTCCAGGATGGCATATTGAATGCTCTGTAATGGCGACAAAACACTTAGGCGATACGATTGACATTCACGGTGGTGGACAAGACTTAGCGTTCCCTCACCACGAAAACGAAATCGCGCAAAGTGAATCAAAAACAGGTAAGAAATTTGCGAACTACTGGATGCACAATGCATTCGTAACAATGGGCGAAGAGAAGATGAGTAAATCTCTTGGAAACTTCGTGCTCGTTCACGACTTAATCCAACAACTTGACCCACAAGTACTCCGTTTCTTCTTAGCAAGCGCGCATTACCGTCGTCCGTTGAAATTTAGCGAAGCGGCTCTTCAAGAAGCGGCTGTGAACCTTGAAAAAGTACAAACAACCTTCAAGAACGCACGCTACCGCTTAGAAACAGCCGTAGATGCATTACCAGAAGATGCAGAACGTTTAGCGAAATTTGCAGCGATTGAAGCAGAATTCCAAAAAGAAATGGATGATGACTTCAACGCGGCCAACGGTATGACGGTGTTATATCAATGGTTGAAAGAATGGAATGTGTATTTAGAACAAGAAGTCGTTTCAAAAGCAGTACTTGAAGCGCTCCTTGAAAAAGCAACGGTTCTATTTGGAATCTTCGGTATCGTTGAAAAACAAGAAGCATTACTCGATGATGATATTCAAGCGTTAATCGATGAACGTCTTGAAGCGCGTAAGGCGAAAAACTTTGCTCGCAGTGACGAGATTCGTGATTTACTAAAAGAACAAGGGATTGTATTAGAAGACACTCCACAAGGAACACGATGGAGAAGAGAAGCATGACAGAAAAAAACTGGAAGCTACTAAATGGGTTGGCCTTGGCCTACATGGGTGACGGGATTTATGAAGTGTATGTCAGAAATCACGTGATGCAAAAAGGGTTAACAAAGCCAAATCAATTGCATGCGACCGCAACGAAGTTTGTTTCGGCAAAGGCGCAAGCACGCTTGATGCAACAAATGCTGGAACAAGAAAACTTCTTAACAGAAGAAGAATTAGAAATTTACAAACGAGGACGCAATAGTAAGAGTCATACGATTGCCAAAAATGCAGACGTAGGAACGTACCGTATTGCGACTGGTTTTGAAGCATTAATGGGGTACTTATATTTATCCGGTCAACAAGCCCGACTAGAAGAACTCATTAATTGGTGCTTACAACAAGTGGAAGGTGAATAGCAATATGGCACGAAATGAATATGCACCAAAGAAAAATCAAGAAACGGAAATCGTTCAGACCGTGGACGTTCTGAGCGCACAGAGAAGAGACAGCGCCCAGCTCGTGAACACGTAGAACGCACTGAAGCTCAAGAAGTAGTAGACTTCGTGTTTGGTCGTCATGCAGTGGTCGAAGCCTTGCAGACGCCGGACCGTGTGAATCGCGTCTTTATCCAAGAAGGAACTTCTGGACGAGATGCCGCAAAAGTCATCGAACTCGCGCGTGAAAAAGGCATTCAAGTTCAAACCGTTCCAAAGACAAAGATTGAAGATCTTGTTGGCAATGCCGTTCACCAAGGGTTAGTGGCTTCAATTGCGGCGTATGAATATGCCGACTTAGAAGATGTCTTTAAGAAAGCCGAAGAAAAAGGCGAGGATCCATTTATCGTTATCTTAGATGGAGTGGAAGATCCTCATAACTTAGGAAGTATTTTACGAACAGCTGACGCAACAGGCGTTCACGGGATTATTATTCCAAAACGCCGTTCCGCTTCACTGACAGCGACCGTTGCCAAAGCCTCAACTGGAGCCATCGAACATGTGCCGGTGGTGCGCGTGACGAATTTAACGCAGACGATTGAACAATTGAAGGCTAGAGGCGTCTGGGTATTTGGAACCGACATGAACGGAACCGACTACCGCAAATGGAATACTAGCGGACCTCTTGCAATTGTGATGGGGAACGAAGGAAAAGGCGTGTCTCGTATCGTGAAAGAAAGCGTGGACGAAATGGTGACTATTCCGATGGTTGGCCATGTCCAAAGTTTAAACGCGAGCGTGGCGAGTGCCTTAATGATGTACGAAGTCTTCCGTAACCGTTCGTTATAGGAAACGGGGGATGCACATTGAAAAAGCGACTGTACATTGTGGATGGCTATAATATGATTGGCGCTTGGCCAGAGCTTGTGGCATTGAAGAAGCAAGACGACTTAGAGAGTGCAAGGGATTTACTCATCCAACGCTGCTCGAATTTTCAGAAGTTTGAAAATATCGAAGTCTGGATTGTATTCGATGCGCAGTTTGTACCAGGCATTACCCAGTCATTTGATGAGGCCGAAGTCAAGGTGATTTTTACGTCTGAAGGGGAGACGGCGGATAGCTATATTGAGCGTACGGTATCAGAAATGAACACGCGACTCATTCAAGTATCCGTGGCTACCAGCGACTTGGCCGAACAGTGGCTCATTTTTCCAAAAAAAGGAGCCCTGCGTAAATCAGCTAGAGATTTTTTTATAAGGAATTAGAAAGTAGTAGGGATAAACAAACAGAGATGGCACGCACTTTCCATCATAAAGGAAGTACGCGCCGAAATCCCTGGAGTGACGCACAAATGGCGCTGCTGAATCATTTGCGCTTCAGCTTGGGAGGCAGTGCAAAAAAGAAAAAATAGTGAATTAGCGCATTTCAAATACGTAACTTCACACTTTCTTCATAAATTGTGGTGTGTGATTTCATATTAATGATGTACAATCTGTGAAGAAAAACTTATAATAATTATAATTTAGCTATAAAAAAAGGAGTGTATGTCATGCATATCTTAATGATTGAAGATACAGAAGCAGTTTGCGAAATGATGGAAATGTTTTTTTGAAAAACGAAGGTTGGAAGGCAAGCTTCTACCACGATGGTAAAGAAGGTCTTGATGCATTCTTAGAAAAACCAAAACAAATGGGGCGTTGTCATCTTAGATGTCAACTTACCAAGCATGGACGGAATGCAAATTTGCCGTCAAATCCGTCAAGTGAACCAAAAACGTTCCAATCGTAATGCTTACAGCACGCGATTCAGAAAGTGACCAAGTTATCGGTCTTGAAATTGGTGCAGACGACTACGTTGCAAAAACCATTCAGTGCCGTAACGATTATGGCTCGTATCAAAAGCATTATTACGTCGTACACAACGTGCTACTGTTGCAGACAACACATTTGCTTCAGAATTCGATGTTGAAACAGATCACGTGAAAAATCAATACGAAAAACACACGAAGCATTTATCGATGGCAAACAAATCGAAAAACTTAACACCAAAAAGAATTTGACTTATTAATGGTTATGGCGAAACATCAACGTCAAGTATTCACTCGTGAACACTTATTGACGAAAGATTTGGGAAGATCCATTCTATGGTGACGAGCGTACCGTTGATGCTCACATTAAGAAGCTTCGCCAAAAAAATCGAAGCGGTTGGCCCACACGTAATTCATACAGTTTGGGGGCGTAGGGATATAAATTTGACGATAGCGAGTTGTAATCCATGAAATACTTTTATCAGCAACTCTTCGGGTTCGTATCCGTGGTGCTGTTAACGATTGCTGCTTGTGGAATTCTTTTCTACAACGTAATGAGTAATAATGTGTATACACAGCGTTCTCAGCAATTGCAGTCGTATGCTAAAGGATTAATTGCGACTGATATGAGCGATGCGGATATTTATAAGTTGGGTACCATTTTACGCGAGGAAAATGTCAGTATAGCGATGTTTGATGAAAACAACGCGATGACCTATCCGTCTAGTAGTTTAGATACAAATTCTGCACTAACAGAGGATGAATTAAATCACTTAAAAAATGGTGCTGCGATTAACTTGAAGGAAGTTCAAATGAACTTTACCGGAGAAGCCGTAGATAACTTAATCACGGTATACTATCCCATTATTAAAAATGGACAGTATAAAGGATATGTGGCTTTAGCCAGTCCGATGAGTCGTATTCAAACCGAAGTACGCGAACTTCGTAATTCGATGTTTATTGCGTTTGGCGCTGCGATTATCATTGGAATTATGATGAGTTTTGTTTTTGCAAACTATCAAACACGTCGTATCAACAAGTTGCGTAAAGCGACGCATAAGATCTCGGAAGGGGACTTCGATGTTCAGCTTCCAGTTGAGAGTCGTGACGAGTTTGACGACTTAATGAAAGACTTTAACAACATGGCGCATTCGCTCCGCGAGTCTGAAAAAGAGGTTGAGCGACAAGAAAATGTTCGCCGCCAATTTATGATGGACGTGGCGCACGAAATGCGTACACCATTGACAACCATGAATGGATTGCTCGATGGCTTGAAATACAATATGGTGCCAGAGTCTCGTCGTGGACGTTCACTGGAACTCATTTCTAGTGAAACACAACGATTGATCAGGCTCGTTAACGAAAACCTCGACTACGAGAAGATTCGTTCGAACCAGATTGTATTAGTGCAACACCGTTTTGCAGCGATTGGAGCCATCCAGACCGTTGTAGAACAAATTCGCGAACTAGCGAAAGTAAAAAATAATACTTTGCGCTATGAATGCGATACAGACTTCAGCGTTTATGCCGACTATGACCGTTTTGTCCAAATCTTGGTAAACATCACAAAGAATGCGAACCAATTTACGGATAACGGGGAAATTCTAGTGAAGGCGTGGAATGAAGGTAAAAAAGCGATTGTTGAAATTTCTGATACAGGTATCGGAATTGACGAGAGCGAAATTAAAGAAATCTGGGAACGTTTCTACAAAGCGGACGTTTCAAGAAAGAGCACGAAGTACGGAGAAAGCGGCCTTGGCCTTGCGATTGTGAAGTCGCTTGTGGATAGTCACCGCGGTAAAATCTCTGTGAAGAGTGAAGTCGGCAAGGGTACAACGTTTAGAGTCGTATTCCCTGGCGAAAGTGAATTGTAATTTAAGGAGAACGAACAAGGAGGAAGAACATGTATTTACTTGGTCCATTCTATCAATGGCTAGTCCGATTATTTGATGGGCGAGTGAATCACCTTCCACTTGTTCGTTTGTTTATTTTCAGTGTAGACCACGCAATCATCCTGTTTCTCGGATGGCTGATCGTTTGGTCTATTTATTTATTCTCACGGAAAAAGGCGAAATCGTCTGGAAGTGGGAGGTCTACCGAAATTTATTTATCTTCTATATTATATTGCTCGCGCAGCTCACGATTTTCAGAAGCACGAACGAGACGTTTACGCTACAGATTGTCGCGCATCCGCTCTCGGATATTATGTGGGTGCCGTTTGTCGATAGTATTAAATTATTTATGCAAGGTTCGGTCTTTGCAGCGTATTATAATGTAGTAGGAAATATCGTGTGGTTTTATGCCGCTTGGATTTTTTTCTGCGGTTTGCTCTATGGAAAAAGAAAAAGGACACTCTCGTTCACTCTGGTACGGGTTCTGGACCTCTTTTGCCATCGAGTTCTTTCAATTTATCTTTTACACAGGAGTCAGCCATATCGACGACATTCTCTGTAATGTTCTTGGCAGTTGGCTTGGATTCCTACTGTATCGTGCCATTATGAAATGGAGGGGAAAATAATCTATGGGAACAATCATCGTGAAACAAAAAGCAGCGGGATTAATTAAAAAAGGAAGTCCACTGATCAGTCAGATGGACCTAGCGCAAGAACTTCGCGCAGATGAAGGCGAAGTGGTGAAAGTTGTTGACCAACAACGTCGCTTCTTAGGGATGGCCTATGTTGGATTCCAAAATAAGGGAGTTGCGTGGGTGTATAGCCGCGAGGAAGACGAAGCATTGGATGATGCGTTCTTTAGTGGTATCTTCAAGACAGCCTTCGAAAACCGACGTGCGCTCTTACATTCTGACGATACGACGACTTTCCGTCTCTTCAATGGAGAGGGCGACGGCTTTGGCGGAGTGACAATCGACTGGTATGCCGGTTTTATCGTTGTCTCTTGGTATAGCGAGGGCGTCTATCATTACCGTGACCTGATTTTAACGCAGGCGCTAGCAATGTTTGAAGGCGTGAAGGGTGTCTACGAAAAAGATTCGTTTCAAGAATGAAGCGGACTTGCCAGAAAGCCAATTTGTCGGTGGGATAGAAGCGCCAGAACCATTAATCGTATTAGAGAATGGGGTCAAATACGCGACCTATATGAATGAAGGTTTGATGACGGGTATCTTCCTAGACCAACGCGAGGTACGCGAAACGATTCGCCAGCGTTATAGTGCAGGACGTACGGTATTAAACACCTTCAGTTATACAGGTGCCTTTTCTGTAGCTGCAGCGATGGGTGGCGCAACAAAAACAACCAGCGTAGACGTTGCCAACCGCAGTCTTGAGAAGACGAAAGAGCAATTTGCAGTGAATAGAATCGACCCAGAAACGCAACAAATTTATGTGATGGACGTGTTCGATTATTTCAAATACGCTGTGAAGAAACAGTTGAAGTTTGATACGGTCGTAGTCGATCCACCAAGTTTTGCCCGTACGAAGAAGAGAACTTTCTCTGTGGCAAAAGACTACGGCAAACTAGTAGCCCAAATCACTCCATTAGTGGCACCAAAAGGAACGCTCGTGTTATCAACAAACGCTGCGAATGTGAGCGAATCTCAATTCCAACAAATGATTGAGAAAGGCATCCGCGAAGCAGAAGGCAATCGCAAGTTCCGCATCGTCTTGAAAAAAAGGCTTGCCAAGCGATTTTTGCAGTCCCTGTAGCCACACCGCTAAGCGATTACCTCAAAGTTTTCTTTTATTGAATTTAACAACTAGCATAACTGCCCGAAATTCACTTATAAGTGAATTTCGGGCAGTTTTCGTTCACGCATCACATTCCCTGCACAAACCCCGCCCTTATGCCATTTTCGCGGCACGAGAGGCCGTTAAAAGGCACCGACATGTCCTGTTCACGTCTTGGCACAAATCCCATTGCAACGCGATTTCTAGCAGTTCACTTTTTTTGCAAAAAAATTCCATTTTTCTTACAAACCACTAAAAACCTTGTGGATTTTATAACCGCAGCATTGGGGATAGTAACCAATGTGAATTACTGACTCTAGGGTTAAACCCGTAGAGTCAGTTTGAAGCTTTGGTAGGAATTGAGACGACAGGCTCAATCCGTTGCCCCTATGCAGTGGTTATAAAACAATCCGCAAGGATTGGAAAAGTGGTTTGTAAGACCAACGTAAGTTTTTTTCCACAAAAAAATAGTAGACTATAAATATTGCATTGCAAATTAAGTTTTGATATAATACCAAAGTGCATGAAAATGCACATGTCGGAATACCGTGGGAGGAGAAATCTTCATCTCCATTAAACCACGCACGAAACAATCAAGGAGGTAATGTCTCGTGGCTAAAAAAGTTGTAAAACTAGTTAAATTACAAATTCCTGCAGGTAAAGCAACTCCAGCTCCACCAGTAGGTCCAGCTTTAGGTCAAGCACAAGTGAACATCATGGGATTCTGTAAAGAATTCAATGCTCGTACAGCTGACCAAGCAGGTTTAATCATTCCGGTTGTGATTTCAGTTTATGAAGACCGTTCATTCGACTTCATCTGTAAAACACCACCAGCAGTATTATTAAAGAAAGCTGCTAAAGTAGAAAAAGGTTCAGGCGAACCAAACAAGAAAAAAGTTGCTACTGTAACTCGTGATCAAGTTAGAGAAATTGCTGAATTAAAAGCACCTGACTTAAATGCAGCAGACGTAGAAGCTGCTATGCGCATGGTCGAAGGTACAGCCCGTTCAATGGGATTTGTAGTAGAAGGCTAAAAAACAAATGCAGCTTCCAAAAAGTCCCTAGCACGAGTGTTTCACTCATGGACTTTGTGGGAGGTAAAACCGTTAAAAACCACACAATAGGAGGAAATTATACAATGGCAAAGAAAAAGCAAAAAAATATTTAGAAGCCGCTAAAAAAATCGATTCTTCTAAAAGCTTACTCAGTTGAAGAAGCTATCGCATTAGCAAAAAGAAACAGATTTCGCTAAATTTGATGCATCTGTAGAAGTTGCATACCGTTTAGGTTTAGATCCAAAGAAAGCTGACCAACAATTACGTGGAGCAGTTGTGCTTCCAAACGGAACAGGTAAAACTCAACGCGTATTAGTATTCGCAAAAGGTGAAAAAAAGCTAAAGAAGCTGAAGCAGCTGGTGCGGACTACGTTGGTGACAGCGAATTAGCTCAAAAAAATCCAAGGCGGATGGTTTGAGTTCGACGTTATCGTTGCAACACCTGACATGATGGGTGAAGTTGGTCGTTTAGGGTCGTGTATTAGGACCCTAAAGGCTTAATGCCAAACCCTAAAAACAGGTACTGTTACAATGGACGTAACTAAAGCTGTTGAAGAAATCAAAGCTGGTAAAGTTACTTACCGTGTTGACAAAGCTGGTAACATCCACGTTCCAATCGGTAAAGTTTCATTCTCAGATGAAAAAAATTAGTAGAAAAACTTCAAAACAATTCACGAAACATTATTACGTATCAAACCTGCTACAGTTAAAGGTCAATACGTACGTAACGTTGCTGTGACAACTACTTTCGGCCCTGGGGTTAAAGTAGACGTAGCTTCTCTATAATTTAAAAATGGATAGAACCAGGCCTTGTGCTTGGTTCTTTTTTATAAATGAAAAACGCATACTGTCATAGAGACAATATGCGTTTTTGTCTTTTATTGTAGTAAAGAATCAAAGTTTCTTCTTCTATATAATAGTCTGCGAACTTCCATAGTTTGTCCAATAACCACATAGTAAATAGAGAAGTTCTTAACACGAATTCTGTAGTAAGGATGTTTACGAACACGATTAGTCGGAACAGGTTGAAATAAAAGTGGGTTGAGTAATCTCTTAAAAATAGCTTTTTCAATCTCATCGATTAATCGATTCGCTGCAGAAGGATTATTCAATTCGTCAGCAATATAGTGCACAACATCCGTTAAATCTTTTTGAAATAAAGCAAGGTAGGATAGTTGATACTCACTATTTTCCATTGATTTTTCCTCTGATTTGATCAAACACTTCGGAATGTGTATAACGGGTCTCGTCAGTTTCGGCAATTCTGTCAGCAACGTCAAGTTCTCTCTCAACAGACTCCATGAGGGTAGTATACTGTTCTACACTGAGGACGACCATTGAGCCGTGACCGTTTTTAGTTAGAAATACCGGGAACATTTTTTTGTTTAAGACAATCTCTTCAATTTCAGGGAACTTATTACGTAAATCGGATACGGGTCTAATATGAATCATAGTACATACTCCTTTCTTATCGATATTTTATCATAAAAAAATAGCAAAAATAGATAAAATGATAAACTTTTTAAGATATACTTGAGTTCTTTCTTGACAGAAGAAAGTCAATCATGTAAACTAATAAAAAGTTGAATGCGACCGAAGACAGTAGGGGGCGCTAGCCTTAATATCCTACCGAGGGAGAACAAGTTGATCTTATTTCTCTATGTCTTTGTGGGTATAGAGTTTTTTTATGCCCTACCTAAATTTCAGGAGGTGAAAAAAACGAAGATGAGTGAAGCAATCATTGCTAAAAAAAGCGCAACTAGTTACAGAAGTTGCTGAACAGTTCAAAAAAACGCATCATCAGTTGTTGTTGTTGACTATTTAGGAATTACTGTAGAAGAAGCAACAAATCTACGTGCAGAATTACGTAAAAGCAGGAGTACAATTTGCAGTTGTTAAAAAAACAGCATTTTAACTCGTGCAGCTAAAGAAGCTGGTTTAGAAGGAATGGATGACATTTTCAAAGGACCATCAGCTGTAGCTTTCAGTAACGACGATGTAGTAGCTCCTGCTAAAAATCTTAGCTGACTTTGCTAAAAAAAGTTGAAGCTTTAGAAATTAAAGCAGGTGTTGTTGAGGGTAAAGTTTCTTCAAAAGAAGAAATCGAAGCTCTTGCAAAAATTACCAAGCCGCGAAGGGTTACTTTCAATGCTATTATCAGTATTACAAGCACCAGTTCGCAACACTGCATTGGCAATCAAAGCCGTTGCAGATCGAAAAAAAGATGGCGCAGCAGCTTAATAAAAGCTAGTTAGCTAACTTTAAAAAAACACAAACCAAAAAAATTATAAAAAAACAACCAAAAAAATGGAGGAAATTAAAAAAATGGCATTAAACATTGAACAAATCATTGCTGACATTAAAGAAGCAACTGTATTAGAATTAAACGACTTAGTAAAAAGCTATCGAAGAAGAATTTGGCGTAACAGCAGCAGCTCCTGTAGCTGTAGTAGCAGGTGGCGCTGGTGAAGCTGCAGAAGAAAAAAATCTGACTTCACTGTAGAATTAACTTCTGCTGGAGACCAAAAAAATTAAAGTAATCAAAGTTGTTCGTGAAGCAACTGGATTAGGATTAAAAAGAAGCTAAAGCATTAGTTGATGGCGCTCCTGGCGTATTAAAAAGAAGGCGTAGCTAAAGAAGAAGCTGAAGCATTAAAAAGCTCAATTAGAAGAAGTTGGCGCTTCAGTAACATTAAAAATAATTTTTAATGACAC